>FWPV01000942.1_pt1 | contig 85723 bp, 86 predicted proteins | sample 2228371 | NCBI WGS metagenome assembly FWPV01 (sample SAMEA103939776, study PRJEB20133) | metagenome
CGCCCGCCGCCCCCGCGGGGGGCCCGACCGCGGGCGGAACCGCGCCGGCCGAGGGCGAGGGCATGAAGGCGCTCGCCGCGCTCGGCGCGGAAGAGGTATACGATCTGATCAAGGACGAGCACCCGCAGACGATCGCGATCGTCCTGATTCACCTCAAGACGGCCGTCGCCAGCGAGGTTATCTCGCGCATGCCCGACGAGATCAAGACCGACGTGGCCCTGCGGGTCGCCGGCATGGACAAGGTCGTCGGCTCCATGGTCGAGGAGATGAACCGCGTTTTCCAGGAGCTCCTGCGCAACAAGAAGGGCTCGACGGCGAGCGTCAAGGGCGGCATCGATCGCTTGGCCGAGATCCTCAACCAGACCGACGAGATCTCCAGCGAGCTCATCTTGAACGAGATCGAGGAGGCCAACCCCGAGCTCGCCGCCCAGATCAAGCAGAAGATGTTCGTCTTCGAAGACCTCGTCCTGGTCGACGACCGCGGCTTCCAGAAGCTGTTGCGCCGCGTGGAGACCAAGGAACTGGCGGTCGCCCTCAAGGCGGCCTCCGACGAGGTCAAGCAGAAGGTCTTCAAGAACATGTCCGAGCGGGCGGCCGAGATGCTGCGCGAGGAGATGGAGACCCTCGGGCCGGTGCGCATGAAGGAGGTCTCCGACGCCCAGCAGGCGATCACGGCCATCATCCAGGAAATGGAAGCCAAGGGCGAACTGATCATCAGCGGGAGACGCGGCGAGGAAATCGTCTCCTGAACGGAGGGGATCGGCATGCAACCGGGGCGCCGGGGCGGGGCGGGCTACGCCTTTCCGGAGATCGCCGTCGCGGCCGCGGCCGAGGGACGCCGCCGCGCCGAGGCGGCCGCACCGTTCCGCCGCACGGCGCCGGGGCAGGCGGCCTGCGGCGGCTTCGCCCCGCAGGAGGCCCTCCTTCGCAAGACGCCCGCCGATCTCGAGCAGGAGGCCTACTGCCGCGGGTTCTCCGACGGCGAGGAAAGCGGCTTCGCCCGCGGCGAGGCAACGGGCCGCGAGCGGGCCGCCGCCGAGCTCGCCCCGCTGCTCACCGGCCTGAAGGGGATCCTGGACGAACTCGAGGGGCTGCGCGAGCGGATCCTGCGCGAGGCCGAGGAGGAGATCGTCCGCTTCGCCCTCGAAATCGCCCGCAGGGTGGTGGGGCGCGAGGCGCGCGCCGGGACCGAGGTCGTCGGGGCGATCGTAGGCCGGGTGCTCGGGCGACTCGAGCACGCCGAGCGCATCACCTTGCGCCTCAACCCGGAGGATCTCGAGCGCCTCACGCGCAGCCAAGCCGAGCTCGTCGCCGCCTGGACCCATGGGGGAAGGGTGCGGCTCGAGGCCGATCCGGCCGTGACCGCCGGGGGCTGCCTCGCCGTCTCCGACTGCGGGGAGATCGACGCCCGGCTCGAGCGCTGTTTCGCCGCGGTGGAAGAGGCTCTCCTCGGCGAGGGGACCTCCCCGGCTTCGCCGCAGGGGTAGCGCGGCCATGACCCCCCGCGTGGACCTCCGACCCTACCGCGCGCGGCTCGGGGCGATCGACCCCCTTGCGCCGCGCGGCCGCGTCATCCAGGGGGTCGGGATGGTGATCGAGGCCGCCGGGCCGGCCTGCCGCCTGGGTGCCGTTTGCGAGATCCACACCCCGGAGAGCGCGCGGCCGCTTGCTGCCGAGGTGATGGGGTTCCGCGACGGCCGGGTGCTCCTTTTGCCGCTCGAGGAAATCCGCGGCATCGGCCCCGGGTGCCGCGTCGTGGCGCGCGAGGAGCGGGCCGCGGTGCGCGTCGGCGACGACCTGCTCGGCCGCGTGATCGACGGCCTGGGCTCGCCCATCGACGGCCAGGGCCCCGTGGCCGGGTCCGCCGACTACCCGCTCTACGCCCCCGCCCTGAACCCGCTTTTGCGCCGCCGCATCACCCAGCCCCTCGATCTTGGCGTGCGCGCGATCAACACGTTGCTCACCGTCGGCTGCGGCCAACGGATCGGGATCTTCGCCGGCTCCGGCGTGGGAAAAAGCGTTCTCCTCGGCATGATCGCCCGCAACACGACCGCCGACGTGAACGTGATCGCCCTCATCGGCGAGCGCGGACGCGAGGTGAACGAGTTCCTCGAGCGCGATCTCGGGCCCCAGGGGTTGCGCCGCTCGGTGGTCGTGGTGGCGACCTCGGACCGGCTGCCGCTCATCCGCACCCGGGGGGCTTTCGTCGCCACGGCCGTCGCCGAGTATTTCCGCGACCGGGGGGCGCGGGTCAACCTCATGATGGACTCGGTCACCCGCTTCGCCATGGCGCAGCGGGAAATCGGCCTCGCCCTGGGGGAGCCGCCCACGACCAAGGGCTACCCGCCGACGACCTTCACGCTCCTGCCGAAGCTGCTCGAGCGCGCCGGGACCTGCGCCGGGCCGGGATCCATCACCGGGCTCTACACCGTCCTCGTGGAAGGCGACGACACCAACGAGCCCGTCGCCGACGCCGCCCGCTCCGTGCTCGACGGCCACATCGTGCTCTCGCGGGAACTCGCCCGCCAGAACCACTACCCGGCGATCGACGTCCTGGCGAGCGTCAGCCGCCTGATGGACGATCTGCTCCCCGCCGAGCGGCGCGCGCTCGCCGCCCGGCTGCGGGAGCTCCTGGCGGTCTACCGCAAGAGCGAGGACCTCGTGCAGATCGGCGCTTACGTCCCCGGCTCGAACCCCCGCCTCGACACGGCGATCCGCATGCTTCCGGACATCCAGGCGTTCCTGTGCCAGGACGTGAACCGGAAGGTGACCTTCGAGGAGAGCTGGGTCGAGCTCGAGTCCCTGCTCGCACGGTGCTAGCCCCATGTTCGTCTTTCGCTTCGAGGCCGTGCTGACGGCGCGCACGAACGCCGAGGAGCTGCGCCGCAGGGCGCTCGCCGAGGCCGAGCGCGCCCTCGTCGCCTGCCGGGAGGCCCTGCGCGAAAGCCGCCGCAGGCGGAAGAGCGGCCTGATCGAGTTCGAGTCCGCCCGGCGCACGGGGTGCTGCGCCGGGGAGATCCCGCTTCACCTCGCCTACCTCGAGCGGCTGGAGGAAGAGCTCCGCGAGCGCGCGCGGGCCCTTGCCGCGGCCGAGCAGAAAGTCCACCGCTGCCGCCGGGACCTTCTCGAGGCGGTCAAGGCGCGGCGGATGCTCGAGAAGCTGCGGGAGCGGGAGCTCGCCGCCTACGAGGCGAGCCTCGCCGCCTCCGAGCGCAAGTTCTTGGACGAGGTCGCCGGCCGCCGCGCGTTCGATCACCGGAGGCGATAGACCCCCTCCGGCAAAGTTTTCCCCCGCGGAAAGAATTGCCCGGCCGAACCAGCCCGCCGGCGGCTAAGCGACCCGGCCGGGCGGGGTGCGACACGGCGGCAGGGGCGGTGCGGCGATTCTCCAACCTCCCGGAATGGCGATCGATCGGATGAGCGCGTGCCCTTCGGCCGCCCTCCCGGCAAACCGCCGCGGCCCCCTGGCACGCTCCGTGCTTCGAGACGAGAGCGTCTGTGTCGAGCGTCGGCTCTTGCGAGGAGGCCCATGGTTCCAGCGCTTCCGGAAACGGTGATCGCAACTCCCCCGGCCGGTACCATGCCGGAACGGACGTCTCTTGCGCCCCGGGGCGGGGCGGGAGCGGGGAATCGGCCCGACACGGCGGGATTCCGGGGCGAGCTGGACCGCGCCTGCCTGGGCCAAGAAACCGACCCGGCCGCTTCTGCCCCGACCGCGGAACCCGGCGAACCGGACACCGCGGCGCAAGGAGAAAACGGGGAGAAGGGCGGGCCCGGGCCCGCGGGGATCTTTGCGGGATCAGGCCGAGCAACCGACGCGGTCGGGCAGGAACCCGCGGGTGCATCGCCGACCGTTTCTCCCGCCGCGGTCGCGGCGGCCGCTGCCGTGCTCGACGCTCCGGTCGTGAATCCGCCGTCGGCTGAGGCCGCTGAAACCCCGGCGGAACCGGAACCCGTTTCGGCCACCGGCTCTTCCCCCTCCGTTCCTCGCGACGGACGGGGTGTTGCCCCGGCGGACGCTCGGGGGCCCGAGACGGAACCTGGCGATGCGCCGCTCCGGGGGCCCTCCGTCCCCACGCGTTCTCCCTCCCCCGGCGCGACCCCCACGGTGACCGCGGGGCCCGCCGCTTCGGAGAAGGCAGTCCCGATGCCGGCTGCCGAGGAGACGGTTGCGCAAGAGCGGGCCGCCGGCGAGGCCGTCGCCGGGAAAGACGGCGCCCCTCAACCGCAGGATAAGCCTCTTTCCGAGATGCCGCGCGGGCAGGCGGCGGAGAAGGCCGCGGCCGGGCGGTTCGCGATCGGCCCGGAGGAACGGGCGGCGGCTTCGTCTCCCCGGCCTTCCGGGGAACCCTCGGCGCCGGAGGCGGAGGCGGGAAAACGGCTCGTTGCGGAAGCGGCGTCGGCTCCGGGCGAGCGTCATTTGACCGCGCGAACTCCCGCCCCCGCCCAGGCCCAGGGCTTCGCCCCGGCATCCGGCGGGGAGGATCCGGGCGCGGCCTCTCGGCCGCCGGCCCCGGAGGCTTCCGCGTCGGGGGCCTCGGAGGCTGCCGCGCCGCGGGCCGCCGCGAAGCGAGAGCTTAACGGGGACATGCAGGCGGCATCGTCCCCGGATCCGGCGGCCGAGCCGGCGGATTCCCCGGAGGCAGGGCCGGCCGCTTCGCGGGGGCTCAAGGCCGAAGCCCCGCTTTCGCCGCGCGCGCCGGTGTCGCCCGCCGCGGCCGACCGGGAACTCCCCGGACTGCCGAGCCGCTCCCAGGTGTTCGATCCCATCGTGCAGCGGGCGAGTCTCCAGGTTCGCGGGGGACGCGAGGAAATCCGCATCGAGCTCAAGCCCGAGTTTCTCGGCCCGGTCCGCATGCAGATCGCGACCGCCCACCAGGCCGTCTCCGTGCGCATCCTCGCCGAGGTGCCGCTGGTGCGCGACTGGATCGAGGCGGGGCTGGCGCAGCTGAAATCCGATCTCGAGCAGCAGGGCCTGCGCGTGGAGAAACTCGAAGTGGCCGTCGCCGCCGACGGCCGCGAGGGGTCGGCGCGGCGGGAGGAGTTCCGCGGGCCCGGGGCGTTTCCTCCGGCGCCGGATGCGGGGCCCGCGCCCCGGGTCGGCCCGGCTCCCCCGCCGGGCTGGGAGGTCGCCCCGGGGCTGCGACACGCGGCGGCGGGCCGGGGGCGGCTCGACCTCTTCGCCTGAAGGCGGGGCGGGCCGCGAGGGCACCGGCCCGGAAAGGAACGACGATGGATCTGAACGCACTCTCCACGGTGAACACGACGGGAACGAAAGGCTCCGCCGCGCAGCCGGGCACGGCCGCCAAGGAGATGGGCAAGGACGCCTTTCTGCGGCTCCTGGTCAGCCAGCTTCAGCACCAGGACCCGCTCAACCCCGCCGACAGCACCGAGTTCACCGCCCAGCTCGCACAGTTCAGCTCGCTCGAGCAGCTGGCCAACATCCACGCCGCGCTCGCCGAGCTCAAGCTCTACCAGGCCTCGATCAACAACGCCCAGAGCGTCTCCTTCATCGGCCGGGAGATCGAGTTCCAGGGAGACCGGGTGCAGCTCGAGGCGGGCCGGCCGGTCAACCTCGAGTTCGAGCTGCAGGGTGCCGCGCGGCAGGCGTCGGTGAGCCTCTACGACGCCTCCGGCCAATTCGTCCGCGACTTCGCCCTCGAGGGCCTCGCGGCCGGCCGGCAGACCGTCTCGTGGGACGGGCGCGACCGCAACGGCAGCCCCCTCCCCGCAGGTGTCTACCGCTTCGAGGTCCAGGCCCAGGGGGCGAAGGGCGAGCCGGTGGCGGTGACCCCCTACGCCCGCGGCCGGGTGAGCGGGGTTCTGTTTGAGAACGGCATCACCTACCTGACGGTCGGGCTGCGCAAGGTGGCCGTCGGCGAGGTGACCCGCATCACCGATGCCTTCGAGCGCAGCGATGCCGCAGAACGTACAACCCAGGAGGAAGAGTCATGATTGCATCCCTTTACGCGGGAATCTCCGGCCTGAGCGCCAACGCCACCGCGATGACGGTGATCGGCGACAACATCGCCAACGTCAACACGACGGCCTTCAAGAGCAACCGGGCCCACTTCGCCAACATCCTGAGCACCTCCCTCGGCGGCGACGCCGCCACGGCCAACGTCGGCCGGGGGGTCGAATTCTGGGGCGTGAACGCCCAGTGGACCCAGGGCTCGCTCGAGAATTCCTCGAGCCCGACCGACCTCGCGATCAACGGCAAGGGCTTCTTCATGGTGCAGGACCCGAACGGGTCGCGCTACTACACGCGGGCCGGGAACTTCGTCTTCGACAAGCAGGGCTACCTCGTCAACCCCGACGGCTACCGCCTGCAGGGCTATCAGCTCGACGCCAACGGCAACATCGGAAGCATCACCTCGATCTACATCCCCGGCGAGCGGGTCGCCCCGCCGCAGGCCACGAGCACCTTCAACTTGGACATCAACCTGAGCTCGACCGCCGTCGCCGGCGACACCTACACCACGGCGCAGACCTTTTACGATTCCCAGGGGAACGCGATCCCGGTCACCTTCACCTTCACCCGCCAGGCGGCCGATCGCACCTGGTCGGTCAGCGCCTCGATCCCGGCCTCGGCCGGCTCCGGCGTCACGATCGGCGGGGGGGCGAGCCTCACGATCGCCTTCGACGAAAACGGGGTCATGACCGCGCCCGCCGCCGACGTGCAGCTCGCCCTCACCCTCACCAACGGGGCGGCGAGCCCCCAGGTCATCACCTGGGACCTCTACAATACGTCCGGCGACAGCTTCGGCGACATCACCGGCTACGCCTCGGCCTCGGGCACGACCTTCCAGTACCAGGACGGCTATCCGCCGGGCATGCTGCGGGGGATTTCGATCGACGAGTCGGGGATCGTGACCGCGGCCTACTCGAACGGCGAGATGACCCCCATGTTCCAGCTCGCGCTCGTCGACTTCCCCTCCTACGACGGGCTGACCAAGATGGGAAAGAACCTCTACGCCGAATCGCTCGAGTCCGGACAGGCCCTGGTCGGGACGGCCGGGACGGGCCGGCTCGGCTCCGTCGCCCCGAGCAGCCTGGAGATGTCCAACGTCGATCTCGCCGAGGAGTTCGTGAAGATGATCACCACCCAGCGCGCCTTCCAGGCGAACTCCCGGGTGATCACCTCGAGCGACGAGATTCTCCAGGAGCTGATCAACATCAAGCGGTAAGCAGCATAGGAGGAACGCGATCCATGATCCAGGTCACCCGCTTGAACGATTCGATCCTGCTCATCAACGCCGAAACCATCCAGTCGGTGGAGGCCAACCCGGACACGGTGATCACCTTCCTCAACCGGGATCGGCTGATCGTGAAGGAGCCCGCAGAAGAGGTCAGCCGCCGCATCCTGCGCTACCGCCGCGCCGTGAGCGAGGCGCCCCTTGCGGCGGGGGGATGCGAACCGCCCCCGACGGCCGCCTGAAGCGCCGGCGGGGGCCCTTCCGCCCGCAACCGACGGGCCGCCCCCCCGTCAAGCCCTTGACTCCGGGGCGGGCGGGGCGGCCCTGCGCCGCCTGGCCGGGCCTCCCGGGACGAGCCGGGAGATCCGGGTTTTTGCGCCTTTCCCACACTTCCCGGTCGTTTTTCCATTCCTGGCACAGTCCTTGCTCATCCTCTCTTCGCAAGACGCCAAACGGCCTGGCCTTTCCGGCCCGGCGGCCCGGGGGGCAAGGGGCGGGCGACCCGCGGCGGAGGTACGGACATGTCGAACAAGCTCTTGACCATCCTGGTGGGGGTGCTCTTTTTCTTCGTCCTGGGGCTGGGCGGGGGGCTGTTCCTGATCTGGCAGAAGCTCGGTCACCTCCAGGGCCTGGGCGATTCCGCCCAGGCCGCCGCCGAAGCCGAGAAGGCGAAGCCCGAGCCGGCGGGGAAACTCGTGCCGCTCGAGACCTTCATCGTCAATCTCGCCGATCCCGGGGGGAACCGCTACCTCCGGGTCACCATGGATCTCGAGGTGAGCGGCGGCAAGCCGGCCGAGGAGGAGCTCGCCGCCCGCATCCCGCACCTGAGGGATGCGGTGCTCATGATCCTGCCCACCAAGCGCTACGCGGACATCAGCACAACCGAGGGCAAGACCGCCATGCGCGAGGAGCTCGCCCAGGCCCTGAACGGGCTTCTCGCCAAGGCCCGCGTGAACCGCATCTACTTCAAGGAATTCGTGATCCAGTAAGCGGCCGCGAATCGCGCCATGCCCGACCAGATCCTCAGCCAGGAAGAAATCGACGCGCTGCTCTCGGCGATGGACCGGGGCGACGTCGACCTCGAGCCCGCCAAGGGGGAAAGCGAGGCCAAGCCCTACAACCTGACCTCGCAGAACATCATGCTGCGCGACCAGTTCAGCGCGCTCGAGGAGGTCTACGACAAGTTCGGGGCGCTGCTGACCGGTTCGCTGTCGGCCTTGCTGCAGCGCGGGGTCGAGGTCGAGTTCGTCTCGACCGAGATGGTGAAGTACCAGGAATGCATCAGCGCCTTTTCCGCGCCGACCAGCTTCATCATCTTCTCCATGGAGCCGCTCATCGGCTCGGCGCTTCTGGCGATCGAGCCGAACCTCGTCTTCTCCCTGATCGACATGATGTTCGGCGGCAAGGGAAAGCCGCTCAACCGCGTGCGCGAGTTCACCGCGCTCGAACAGCGCATGATCCTTAGGCTGGCGGGTGAGATTCTCGAGCAGCTGCAGCAGGCTTGGCGGCTCGTTCACCCGGTGACGATCGGCATCAAGAAGACCGAGACCAAGCCCGAGTACGTGCACCTGGTCTCGCCGCACGACATGATGGTCGTGATCGTCTTTTCCATCAAGAGCAAGGAGTACACCGGGAACCTCCATTTCTGCATCTCCTACCTGATGCTGGAGCCGATCAAGGACAAGCTCTCCCACAAGTACCTGCGCGAGCGTGACATCGAGAACACCTGGAGCCTCCCGCTCCAGCGCCTGATCCGCGAGGTGCCGGTGACGCTCGTCGCCGAGCTGGGCCGCACCCAGACCACGATCGGCCACATCCTGAACCTCCAGGTGGACGACGTGCTCACGCTGCCGACCGGTCCCGAGGACGCGATCGTCCTCAGCATCGATCATGTGCCCAAATACCTGGCGTACCCCGGGGTGATGAAGGGCAACCGGGCCGTCGAGATCGCATCCCGGATCCTGCCCCCGGGGGAAGGCGAGGCGCACCCATGACCACGGCGAACGAAAGCAGGCCCCCCGCCGAAGGCGCCGGACCCCCCTCCCCGGGTGCCGGCGCCCCGGCCGCGGCGAACATGGAGTTCATTCTGGACATCCCCCTCGAGGTGACCGTCGAGCTCGGGCGGACGAAGCTTCTCGTCCACGAGCTCCTCAAGCTCGGCCAGGGGTCGGTGATCGAGCTGACGAAGCTTGCCGGCGAGACCCTCGATGTGCTCGCCAACCAAAAGCTGATCGCCCGCGGGGAGGCGGTGGTCGTGAACGAGAAGTTCGGCGTGCGCCTGACCGAGGTGGTGAGCCCCATGGAACGGATCGAGAGGCTGCGATGAGCGCCGCCCCCGAGCTCTGGCCGTCGGCCTTCAAGATGCTCGCCTCGCTCGCCCTCGTCCTGGGCGGGCTGCTCGGCGTCCTCGCCCTGCTTCGCCGCCGCGTTCGCGGGCGCGCGGCGGGCTTCCCCGAAGGGCTGCTCCGCGTCGCGGCCTCGCAGCCGCTCGGCGTGAAGCACCGCGTCGTCCTTCTCGAAGCCCCCGGCTGCGCGCTCGTCGTCGGCGTGTCCCCGGAGCGCGTCTCCCTCCTGGCACGCCTCGAGGAGCCCGAGGTGCTCGAGCGCATCCGCGCCCAGTCCCCCGCCGAGGCCGCCTCCTTTTTCGAGCACCTCTCGCGGGTGACCGCGGGCTGGAGGGGGGGAGGGGGCACATGAAGACGGCCCTCCGGGCGGTCCTCGCCCTCCTGCCGCTCTGGCTCCCGGCCGCGGCGGCGGCCGCCTCCCCGCCGGTCGCCCCCGCCCTGAGCCTGGGGGTGGGGTCGGCGGACGACCCGGCGCGCACCACCGTCGTCATGCAGATCTTCCTGCTGATGACGGTCCTGTCGCTCGCCCCGGCGCTGCTCATCCTGCTCACCTCCTTCACGCGCCTGGTGATCGTTCTCTCGCTCGTGCGGCGCGCCCTCGGCACGATGCAGCTGCCGAGCAACCAGATCGTGATCGGGTTGGCGCTTTTCCTCACGGCCTTCATCATGACGCCCGTCTGGCAGCAGGTGAACCGCGAGGCCCTCCGTCCCTACCTGGACCGCGAAATCAGCGGGGAGGCCGCTCTCGAGCGGGCGGCGGTCCCCTTGCGCGAGTTCATGTTCCGCCAGACGCGGGAAAAGGACCTCGCGCTCTTCGTCGAGATCGCCGGCCTGGAGCGGCCCCGCAGCCGGGCGGACGTGCCCACGAGCGTCCTCATCCCGGCCTTCGTCATCAGCGAGGTGAAGACCGCCTTCGAGATCGGGCTGCTGCTCTACGTCCCGTTTCTCATCGTCGACATGGTCGTCGCCGCGGTGCTGCTCTCCATGGGGATGATGATGCTGCCGCCGGTGATGGTGTCGCTGCCTTTCAAGCTGCTGCTCTTCGTCCTGGCCGACGGCTGGTACCTCCTCGTCGGCTCGCTGGTGAAGAGCTTCGCGTGAACGGGGGAGGAGGGCGATGACGTCGGACTTCCTGACCGGCTTCTTCTACGAGGCCATCCGGGTGACGCTCCTGCTCGCCGCGCCGATGCTGATCGCCGGGCTCGTCGTGGGCCTCCTGGTGAGCATCTTCCAGTCGGTGACCTCGATCAACGAGATGACCCTCACCTTCATCCCCAAGATGCTCGCCGTGGCCGCCGCGCTGATCTTTTTTTTCCCGTGGATGATGCAAACGCTGGTCGGCTTCACCGAGCGGATCTTCCTGGGGATGAATCAGTTCATCCGCTGATCCCCGCGGGCGGGCCATGGTGACGATTTCGCTCACGCTCGCCGAGCTGCAGGGGTTCCTGCTCGTCTTCCTGCGGACGGGGGCCTTTCTCCTGGCGATCCCCTTCTGGAACGGTGCGGGGCTGCCCGTCGTCTTCCGGATCGGCTTTGCGCTGGCCGCGAGCCTGTTGCTCGCGGCGCGCCTGGGGCCGGGCGCGCTGCCGTTCGCCGCGGACGTCTTCCGGCTCGGCGTCGCCGCGGCGGGCGAGGTGATGGTGGGGCTGCTCGCCGGTGTGGCGATCCGCGTGATCCTCGAGGCCGTCCAGCTCGCGGGCGAGCTCGCCGGCTACCAGATGGGGCTGGCGATCGCCGAGGTGCTCGACCCCACGACCGAGGACCAGGTCCCGCTGCTCGGGCAGTTTCTCGCCCTGGTCGCCACCTTGGTCTTTCTGGCGACCGACGGCCACCACGCCCTCATCCGCACGCTCGCCGAGAGCTTCGCGATTCTCCCGCCGAACGGCTTTCAGGCCGAGGCGGCGACGATCGACCGGCTGGCCCGCCTCACGGCCGAGGTCTTCGGCAACGGCCTGCGGGCCGCGGCCCCAGTCGCCGTCTCCCTGGTCCTCGCCACCGTGGCGTTCGCCGTGGTCGCCCGCACCGTGCCGCAGATGAACATCTTCGTGGTCTCGCTTCCGCTCAACATCGCCCTCGGCCTGGTGCTGCTGGGGCTGAGCCTGCCGCATCTCGTGGGCTACCTCGCGGACCTCTTCGCCGGGGCACCGCGTGAGATGCTCGAGCTCTTGCGCTAGGGGGGGGCATGGCCGAAACCGCGGGCCAGGAGCGGACCGAGCGCGCGACGGCCAAGCGGCGCCAGGAAGCCCGTCGCCGCGGCCAGGTGGCCCTGAGCCGCGAGATCCCCTCGACGCTCATGCTCTTCGCCCTGCTCGGCGTGTTGGGGCTCGGGGGGACCGGGCTTCTCGAGCGGGCGACCCGGCTGGTCGCCGGGATCTACGCCCGGCTGCACGCCCTGCGCTTCGAGCGCCTGGAGGACGCCTCCCGCCTCATGACCGAGCTCTCGGGCGAGGTGCTCGCGCTTCTGTTGCCGATTTGCCTTCCCCTGCTCGCCGCGGGCTTTCTCGGCAACGTTTCCCAAATCGGGTTCGAAGCCCACGCCGAGGCCCTGCAGCCCCGCTTTTCCAAGTTAAGCCCGGTGGCCGGGCTGAAGCGGATCTTCTCCCTGCGCGGGGCCGTCGAGCTCGCCAAGTCGGTGGTGAAGATCGTTCTCGTGGGGTCGGTCGCGGGGGCGGTCGTCTGGGGCCTGCGCGAGGAGCTGCCGACCCTCGTGCGCCTCGACCTCGGCTCGGTGTGGGCCTTCGCCGCCGAGGCGACGCTTCGGATCCTGCTCTTCTCCGGGGTCGCCATGACGCTCCTGGCCGCCCTCGACACGCTCTACCAGCGCTGGCAGTACGAGGAAAGCCTCAAGATGACGAAGCAGGAGGTCAAGGACGAGCGCAAGCAGGCCGAGGGCGACCCGACCGTCAAGGCACGTATCCGCAGCATCCAGCGCCAGGTCGCCTACCGGCGCATGATGGCCGAGGTTCCCCGGGCCGACGTCGTGATCACCAACCCCACCCACCTCGCGATCGCCCTGCGCTTCGACCCCCAGGTCATGGTCGCCCCGCGCGTGGTCGCCAAGGGCGCCGACCACGTCGCCGAGCGCATCCGGAACATCGCCTCCGAGCACGGCGTGCCGATCGTCGAAAACCGCCCGCTCGCCCAGTCCCTCTTCCGCCTGACCGACATCGGCGACACGATCCCGGTCGATCTCTACCGCGCCGTGGCCGAGGTGCTGGCCTACGTCTACCGCTTGAAAGGACGCCGGCGGTCCTGAACGGCGATTCCGCCCCTTCTCGCCCCCCGCCTTCGTCAGGACCCCGGCGGCCTGCGCCGACAAAAAATTGTCGCCGGTCGCAGGAGGTCTCTCGGGCCGGGGATCGATCCGCTGCCGGGGCCACCGCCGCTTGGGCCCGGCCGGGCTGGGGGGCCCCCAGATCTTGGGGAGGAGAAGCGGGATTTCCCGCAAAACGATGTCGGGATCGACACATCCACAACCCGGGCCGTATGCGCAACCCGGCCCGCGGGCGTCCGCCCTCCGGGCCCGGGCGTGCGGCATGGAAAATGCACAAAGCAGGGCCTGATGCGACGGAACGACCTTGAACGGAAACGGCGGTCATGACGGCCCTGGAGACGACTCCCCTGCCCGCGGCGCTGCCGCGGATCCTGAAAGGCTCGGACTTCGCCCTCGGTGCGGCCGCCGTGGGGATCCTCGTCTTCATGGTGATCCCGCTGCCGCCCTTCGCCCTCGATCTACTGATTTCCTTCAGCATCACGCTCGCGCTGGTCATTCTCCTCGTCGCGATGTATGTCCAGAAGCCCCTCGAGTTCTCGGTCTTTCCCTCGGTCCTGCTTCTGGCGACGCTTTTCCGGCTGACCCTCAACATCGCCACCACGCGCGCCATCCTGTTGTACGGCCACGAGGGCGCCTCCGCGGCCGGCAACCTCATCCGGGCCTTCGGCGGCTTCGTGGTCGGCGGCAACTACGTGGTCGGCCTGATCGTCTTCGCGATCCTCGTGGTCATCAACTTCGCGGTGATCACCAAGGGCGCCGGCCGGATCGCCGAGGTCGCCGCGCGGTTCACGCTGGATGCCATGCCCGGCAAGCAGATGAGCATCGACGCCGACCTGAACGCCGGGTTCATCACCGAGCAGGAGGCGCGCGAGCGCCGGGAGCGCCTCGCGCGCGAGGCCGAGTACTACGGCGCCATGGACGGCGCCAACAAGTTCGTCCGCGGCGACGCCGTGGCGGGCATCCTGATCACCCTGATCAACATCTTCGGGGGCCTGGCGATCGGGGTCTTCCAAAAAGGAATGGGCTTTTCGGCCGCGGCGCAAAACTACACCGTGTTGACGGTGGGCGACGGGCTGGTGTCGCAGATCCCGGCGCTCGTGATTTCCACCGCGGCCGGCATCATCGTCAGCCGGGCGGGCAACGAAGCGAGCCTCGGCGGGGAGATGGCCTCCCAGATCCTCTTCCACCCCCGGCCGCTCGGCATGACCGCGGCGGTGCTGTTCGGGTTCGCCCTGGTGCCGGGGCTGCCGATGCTGCCCCTGCTCACCTTGTCCGCCGGCTCCGGCCTGCTCGCCTGGAAACTCGCCGCCGCGCGAAAGCGGGCCGCGCTCGCCGCCGCGGAGGAACGCGCCTCCGCGACCGCGTCCCCCGATGCGGAAGCCTTCACCGCGCCCCCGCCGGTCGACCTGCTCGCCGTCGAGGTCGGCTACGGGCTGATCCCCCTGGTCGATGCCCGCCAAAACGGCGAGCTCCTCGAGCGTATCAAGGCGATCCGCCGCCAGCTCGCCCTCGACCTGGGGTTGGTCCTGCCCCCCGTGCACATCCAGGACAACATGCAGCTCAACCCCGGCGAGTACCTCATCCTGCTCAAGGGCAACGAGGTCGCGCGCGCCGAGCTGATGCCGCAGTTCTACCTGGCCCTCAACCCCGGCGGCGCCGAGGGCGAGCTCGAGGGGGTCGCGACCCGCGAGCCCACCTACGGCCTGCCGGCGACCTGGATCCGCGAGTCCGCGCGGGAGACCGCCCTCGCCCAGGGCTACACCGTCGTCGATGCCGTGACCGTGCTCACGACGCACTTCTCGGAAACGGTCCGGCGGCATGCCCACGAACTGCTCGGCCGGCAGGACGTCCAGCGCATGCTCGAGCCCCTACGGCAGTCGCACCCCAAGGTGGTGGAGGAGCTCATCCCGAACCTTCTTTCCCTGGGGGCGGTCGTCCGGGTGCTCCAGAACCTGCTCCGGGAGCAGGTCCCGATCCGCGACCTGCTGCAGATCCTGGAGACGCTCGCCGACTGGGCGCCCCTCACCAAGGACCCCGACGCCCTGACCGAGCACGTGCGCCGGGCCCTCGCCCGGACGATCACCCGGTTGCACGCCTCGACCGACGGCACGATCTCGGCCATCACCCTGGGCGCCGACACCGAGCAGGCGCTGCTCGAGGCCCTGCAGCGCGGGGAGGCGGGGCGGGTGTTGGCGATCGACCCCGGAACGGCCAAGCGGATGATGAACCGCCTGGGGCGCCAGATCGAGCGCGCGGCCGCGCGCAACGTGCAACCGGTCGTGCTCTGTTCGGCCGCGGTGCGGCCGGCCTTCAAGCGCCTGGTCGACCGCTTTTTGCCCAATCTGAGCGTCCTCTCCTACGAGGAGATCCTGAACAGCGTGGAGATCCGTTCGATCGGATCGGTGGAGTTGAGCGATGCGCATGAAGCGATTTGAAGCCCCGTCGATGACGGAGGCCCTGCGCAGGATCCGCGAGGAGTTCGGGCCGGACGCCGTCATTCTCTCCGCCCGAAGCCTGCGGCGGTTCCCGGGAGCCTTCGGCCTGTCGCGCACGACGCGGGTCGAGGTGACCGCCGCCGTCGACGCGGCCGGTTGGGCGGCCCCGGAGCCGGCCGCCTCCGCCGCATCCCCCGCGGCGGGCTCCGCGTCGACGCGCCGAGGGCTTCTGTCCGCCTTCCGAGCCCACCTGCGCGGCCTGGGTGACCGCGGTCGATCCCCCGTCTCCGCCGACGGCCCCCCGGGCCTCGGCGAAGCGCTCCATCGCGGATTCGTCGCCGGAGGGGTCGATCCCGAAATCGCCACGCGGTGGGTCGATCGCCTCCTCGCCTCCCCCGAGGCGGACGACCGCGTGCCGTCCGACCGGCTTCGGGCCGCCGCCGTCCAGCTCCTCGCCGAGCTCGGCTTCGCGCAGGCCGAGGTTCCCGCCGCGGGTCAGCGGCGTTCGGCCTTCATCGGGCAAGCGGGGGCGGGCAAGACGACGCTCGTCGCCAAGCTCGCCGCGGCCGAGGTGTTGCGGAACGGTCGGCGGCTTGCGCTTCTCAGCCTCGACGACCGGCGCATCTGCGGGGCGCGGGAGCTCTCCGCCGTCGCCTCCGCGCTCGGGGTGCCGTTCGCCGCCGCCCGCACGGAGCGGGAGGTCGCTCACGCCCTGCGGGGCTGGTCGGCGGTCGACTGGGTCCTGATCGACACCGCCGGAGTCGCCCCGGACGAGGAGGATCGCATCCGGGAGACCCTGGGGCTGCTTTCCGCCGCGGGCTGCGCGGAAACTCACCTCGTCCTGCCCGCCGGGCTGCGCGACGCCGATTGCCGCCGGGTGGTCGACCGCTTTGCCCCGCTCGGGATCCGTGCCCTCGCCTTCACGCGGCTCGACGAGACGGCCTTTCCGGGCGCCGTTCTCAACGCCGCGCTCGCTTTCGGCCTGCCGGTCTCCTGGATCGGCACCGGCCGGCGGATCCCGGAGGACTTGGTCGAGCAGCCCGCCGCGTGGCTCGTGGAGCGGCTCTGGCCGGGGGAGGCGAGCCTCCGCGCCGGTCTGCCGCCCCGGCCGGCCCCGGAGGCGCCGGCCTCGTGGGTCGCCAACCGCAATTCCGAGCTCTACCACCGGGAAGGCTGCCCGTGGGCCCGGAGGATCAAGGCGGATCACCTGCTGCGCTTCGAGAGCGCCGCCGCGGCCGAGACGGCCGGCTACCAGCCCTGCCGCACCTGCATTTCCGCGTTGGAGGGAGCCGCCGGAAAAGCGCCGGCCGACCCGGAAGTGACCGCGGCCCGGCCGCGCTGTTCGGTACGGCTCTGACCGCGGGAGGGGAGGGGAGCGTCCAGGCATGAGCCCGACGGTTTCCAGAAAGGTGATCCCGCTTCCCCGGCGGGGAGCCCCCGGTCCCGGGGAGACGCCTTCCGGCCGCAGGCGGCCGACGCGGGTCCTCGCCGTGACGAGCGGCAAAGGCGGGGTCGGCAAGACGAACATCGTCGCCAATCTCGGCTTCTCCCTCAGCCGGCTGGGGAAAAAGGTCATGATCCTCGATGCTGACCTGGGGCTGGGCAACCTCGATGTCCTGCTCGGGATCGCCCCGCGGTGGAACATCTCCCACGTCATCCGCGGCGAGCGCATGCTTGCGGACATCCTGGCCGAAGGCCCCGGCAACATGCAGATCCTGCCGGCCGCTTCGGGGATCCAGGAGCTCACGCGCCTCAACGCCGAGCAAAAACTGCAACTCTTTTCCGACCTCGACCGGCTGATCGACGGCGTGGACCTGCTCCTCATCGACACGGCGGCCGGCATCTCCTCGAACGTCATGGACTTCAGCGTCATGGCCCAGGAGATCGTCGTCGTCGTCTCCCCCGAGCCGACCTCGATCACCGACGCCTACGCCTTGATGAAGGTGCTGTCGCTCAAATACGCGGAGAAATCCTGCAAGCTGCTGGTCAACCTCGCGGCCAGCCCCCGGGAGGCGCGCGACGTGTTCCGCCAGCTCGAGCTGGTCACCGGCCGCTTCCTGGACATCCGCATCGAGTATTGGGGCCACATCCTGCGGGACGACCACCTGGCCCGCGGGGTCAAGCACCAGCGGCTGGTGAGCGAGCTGTACCCCGAATCGCGGGCCGGCCGGTGTTTCACCGAGCTGGCCCGACGGGTCATCGCCACCCCCCCCGCCCACCGGCCGAAAGGGGACACGCATCTCTTTTGGCACCATCTGGTGCGCAGCCATCATCCCTGAGGGGAGGAGAACCCTTGCGTTACGCGACTTCGGGCATGCCCACACCGGCGACGGAGCGAAGGCCGCGGACCGGCGGCCGGAAGCGCTCCGCCTACCGCGAGCAGCTGATCCAGGAATACCTGCCCTACGTGAAGCGCATCGTCCAGCGCATCGCCGCCCACCTGCCCTCCACGGTCGAGCTCGACGACCTCATGAACGTCGGGGTGATCGGCCTGATCCAGGCCGTCGACCGCTACGACCCCCGGCGGGACAACAAGTTCATGACCTACGCGGCGTTCCGCATCAAGGGGGCGATCCTGAGCGAGCTTCGCTCGCGGGACTACCTCTCGCGCTCTTCGCGCCGCAAGCTGCGGGAGCTGGAGCAGGCCTGCCAGCGCCTCGAGCAGCGCCTGGGCCGCGAGCCCGATGATCTCGAGATCGCCGCCGAGATGGGGGTCGATCTCGAGGAGCTGCACCGCACGCGGCAGATGGCCGGGATCTCGTTCATCAGCTTCGAGGAGCTCGGGGTGGCCTCGCGCGACGAGAAGGAAAAGCTCACCCAGTTTCTCATGCAACACGAGGAGGACGCCCTCAGCCGCACCCGGCTCAAGGAGCTGAAGGAGGCGCTTGCGCGCGCGATCGAGCAGCTGCCGGAGAAGGAGCGGCTCGTGATCACGCTCTACCACCTGGAAGAGCTGACCATGAAGGAAACCGGCAAGGTCCTGAACATCACCGAGTCGCGCGTTTCCCAGATCCACTCGCAGGCGATCCTCCGGCTCCGGAACCGGCTGCGCAAGGAACGGTTGATCGAGGACCCCGACGGTTGAGGCCGGGCGGGACGGCCCCGCGGACGAGGAAGCATTCATGGAACCGGTCCGTTTTCCCCCCTCCATTGCCGCGGCGGTGCGGGCCGAGTGGGTGAAGCCCGCGGAGTCGCGAAGGGACGCCGGGCGGGAGCATGCCTTCCGGCGCTTTCTCAAGGGCGGCGATCCGGGGGCGGAGGAGGGGGGCGGCCCGGGAGGCGAATCCGGGCTCTCGCCCGAGGCGGCGGCGGAGGGGAAGACGGCGGCCCCGGCGGAGCGCGCCGCGGAAGAACCCGCGCGGGGGCGGCGGATCGATATCCGGATCTGAGCCGCACCCCGGCGCACGGAGGGACAAGCGATGTGGGAGGCCATGGTCGAGGGACGCTGGGAGCTCTGGGCGGCCGGGATCCACGTGGCGCTGAGCGCCCTGATCCTCGCCGTCGTTTTCCGCGGCCGGCGCAAGGGGGCAATCTTCCGCCGCGCCGCATCCCCGGCGACCCATGCGGGCTTCGAGGGCGAAATGTGGCTGCAGGCGGTGCGGCAGCAGGCCGAGCAGTCGCTCTGGATGATCCGCTCCGCGGTGGAAGCCGAGCAGGCGCGGATGCGGGAGCTCCTCGGGGCGCTCGAGCGCTGCGGTCGGGGGAGCGCGGCCGCCGGCAGCGAAGCACCGTGGGAGCCGCGTCCCTTCCGCCTCGGGGCTGCCGCGGGTCAGGAGACCCCCGGCGCGGAGGAGAGATATACGAGCCTCCTCGAGCGGACGGGGCGGGGCGAGAGCCTCAAGGAGGCGGCCGCCGCCTCCGGGCTTTCCCTCGACGAGGCGGAACTCGCCCTCAAGGTGCGCCGGGCGGCGGCCGGTCCGGCGGCCGCCGCGGCCCGGCAATAATTGCCGGGCGGGAATCCTCCGCAACGAGCGGGTCGTGTCGGCTTCCGGCCCGGCCGGGGCTTCGCCCGGCGCCGCTTGCGCGGGTCGAGCCCTCGAGCGGGCGAGCCAGGCACGGCATTTGCTTCCCATTCGGGGCGACACGGGCTCGAGGAGGCCCGGGCCCGGTGCAGGAGAACGACGATGAGCGGTGAGATCTACATGGCGGCTGCGGCCGCGCTCGCCTACGAAAAACGGCTCGAGGTCACGGCCGACAACCTGGCCAACCTGCAGACGACGGGGTTCAAGCGCCAGGCGGTCTCCTTCCGCGCCTACGCGCTGGATGCCGAGAACAACGCCCGCGAGGTCTTCCCGCCCTATCCGGCCGTATCGGACGCAAGCCGCTTCTGGGTCGCCTACGAGGCGCGGGTCGACCCCGCCGCCGGGCCGCTCCGGCAGACCGGGAACCCGCTCGACCTCGCGCTGAACGGGCCGGGCTTCTTCGCGGTCGAATCCCCCGAGGGCATCCGCTACACCCGGCGCGGCAACTTCACCCTGAACGCCGAAGGCGTGCTCGTGACCCAGGAAGGCTGGCCGGTCCAGGGAGAGGGCGGAGAGATCCGCCTCGACGGAGGTCGGGCCGCCGGGGGAAGGGCGATGATCAGCGTGGGGCGGGACGGCACCGTCCGGGTGGACGACCGCGACGTGGGCCGCTTGCGCATCGAGGACATCCCGGCCGCGGCCCTCGCCCGTGCCGGAAACGGCTATTTCCTCCCGCCCCCGGGCGGGGGGCTTCCCCTCGAGGCGGCGGACGTCGCCCAGGGGTTTCTCGAGATGTCCAACGTGGACGCCGTGCGGGGCATGGTGGAAATGATCGAGATCCTGCGCGGCTACGAGTCCTACCAGCGCCTCATGCGCGCGGTGGACGAGATGAACGCGAAAAGCGTGAACGAATTGGGCCGCAGCGCGTGAGCGCCTCCGAGGCGCCCGCGGACGGCCGCTGACGATCCGGGGAGGACACGCCATGATCCGCAGCATGTGGGCCGCCGCATCCGGCATGCAGGCGCAGAGCCTGAACATCGACGTGATCGCCAACAACCTGGCCAACGTCAACACGACCGGCTTCAAGCGCAGCCGGGCCGAGTTCCAGGACCTGCTCTACGAAACCATGCAACCGCCCGGCGGCTCGACCTCCGAGAACACCCAGGCCCCGACGGGAATCCAGATCGGCCACGGGGTGCGCCCGGTCGCCGTGGCCCGCAACTTCGCCGAGGGGGAGCTCCAGCTCACCAAGAACGAGCTCGATCTCGCCATCGAGGGCAACGGCTTTTTCCAGGTGACGCTCCCCAACGGCACGACCGCCTACACGCGGGCCGGCGCCTTCAAGCTCGACCGCGAGGGCCGCGTGGTGACCCCGGACGGGTTCCTGTTGACCCCGGAGATCACCGTGCCGACCGACGCGATCTCGCTGTCGGTCGGACTCGACGGCACGGTCAGCGTGCTGGTTGCCGGGGATGCCGCCCCGCGCCAGCTGGGGACGATTCTGCTCGCCCGCTTCCCCAACCCGGCCGGACTCCAGAGCATGGGCAAAAACCTCTTCCTGGAGACCGAGGCCTCCGGCGCGGTCATCGTGGGCACGGCGGGCGAGCAGAGTTTCGGGACGATCGCCCAGGGGTTCCTCGAAATGTCCAACGTGAGCATCGTGGATGAAATGGTGAGCATGATCACGGCGCAGCGGGCCTACGAGACGAACAGCAAGATCGTCCAGGCCTCCGACGACATGCTCCAGACGGCCAACAACCTGAGGCGGTAGGTCGGGAGGAGAATCGAGCGATGCGCGCCGCCATGTTCCGATCGGTCCCCCTCCTTCTCTTCCTCCTCGGGGTGCTCGCGGCCGCGGTCCCGGCCTGGGCCGAACCGGCCCCCGCCGTCCGGGTGCACCTGGCCGCGCAGGCCGAGGTGGTCGCGGACCCCATCCGGCTGGGCGAGATCGCCCGCATCGAGGTCTCCGACCCGCAGGAGCGCGACCGCCTGGAGGAGCTCTCCCTCGGCCGGGCCCCGCTTCCGGGACGGGAGCGCCTTCTGGAGGCGGGATGGGTTGCCTCCCGGATCCGTGCCGCCGGAATCGAGCCGGAGCGGATCGCGCTCGAGGCGCCGGAAGAGATCGTCGTCCGGCGGGCCTTCGCCGTGGTGGAGCGGCAGGCGCTCGAGGAGGCGGTCCGGCGCCACGTGGCCGCCCAGGCCGGGGGCGCGGCCCGCGACCTGCGCATCCGCGAAATCCGGGTCCCGGAGTCGATCGTGATCCCGCCCGGCCCGTTCGACGTGCGCGTCGTGGGCCCCAAGGACGGCGAGGTCCGGGGAACCGTACCGCTCACCCTGGTCGTGAAGGCGGGCGGGGAACCCGAGCGGCGATTCCCGGCGGCGGTCACCGTGGAGCGGCTCGTCCCGGTGCTCGTCGCCCGGCGTCCGCTGGGAAGGTTCAAGCCTCTCGCCGAGGAGGACGTCGAGCGGGTCGAGAGGGATGTCGCCGGGCTTCCGCAGGATGCCCTCGCGCGTCCCGAGGCCGTTCTCGGCCATCGGTTGAAGCGGCCGATCGATGCGGGAGCCGTGATCACCTCCGATCTCCTCGAGGCCCGGCCCGTGGTCAAAAACGGCGACCGCGTGCGGATCGTCGCCGAGTCGGCGGGCCTGCGCGTCACGGCCACCGGGGTGGCCCGCCAGCGCGGGGCGGTGGGCGAGATGATCCAGGTGGTGAACCTCGACTCCAACAAGGCCGTCGTCGCCCGGGTGGTCGACGAGCGCACGGTGCGCATCGAGTTTTAAGCGCCTCCAACGGGCGCCAGGGAGGAAGGCCCCATGCTTCGAGGATCGCTTCGCGGAATGCGGCTTGCGGCACTTTGTGCCGGCCTTTCGCTCGCGGCCGGCTGCGCCGGCCGCCAGCCGCTCGTCGTGCCCCAAACCCCTCCACCGCCGGCCGAGGCCTTCGAGCGCCAGGCGGCCGAGCGGCAGGCGGCCTACCAGGAGAACTCGCTCTTCACCGACGGCTCGGCGATGACCGGGCTCTTTCAGGACACCAAGGCCCGGCGCGTGGGCGACATCGTGACGGTCAAGGTCCAGGAGTCCTCCAAGGCGACCAACAAGGCGAACACCAAGACCGCGCGCGACTCCAGCCTCACGGCCGGGATCGATGCGGCGATGGGGGTCGATACGTGGTGGCAGGACAAGGTGCTCCGCTGGCTGGGCAGCGACCTCCCCAAGGTGAACCCCTTCGGCGCGGTCTCGGTCAAGGGCGGCATGAAGAGCGATTTCGAAGGCGACGGCACCACCACGCGCAGCGGCGACCTCACCGCCTACATCACCTGCCGCGTGACCGAGGTCATGCCGAACGGCAACCTGCGCATCGTGGGCACGCGCGAGGTGCTGGTCAACCACGAAAACCAGATCATCATCCTCTCCGGGACGATCCGGCCGCGCGACATCGGCAGCGACAACGTCATCAAGTCGATCTTCGTCTCCGACGCCAAGATCGCCTACAGCGGCTCGGGGGTCGTCGACGACCGCCAGCGGCCCGGCTGGCTGGCGACCTTCCTGGAGACCGTCTGGCCGTTCTGAAGCGAGGAAGCCCCATGCGCCGCCGAACCCCCCGCACCCTCTGCGCCGCCCTGATCGCCCTCCTGGCCCTGGCCGCCACCGAGGCCCGGGGGGTGCGCATCAAGGACATCGCCACCTTCCGCGGCGTGCGACCCAACCAGCTGGTCGGCTATGGGCTCGTCGTCGGGCTCGCCGGAAGCGGCGACAGCACGAGCACCCAGTTCACCCTCCAGTCCATGTCGGCCATGCTGGAGAAGATGGGGGTGACGATCCCCCCCGAGGACATCAAGGTGAAAAACGTGGCCGCGGTCATGGTGACCGCGGATCTCCCGCCCTTTTCGCGCGTGGGCTCCCGCCTGGACGCGCTGGTCAACTCGATCGGCGACGCCAAGACGATCCAGGGCGGGACCCTGCTCCTGACCCCGCTCAAGGGCGCGGACGGCCAGGTCTACGCCGTCGCCCAGGGACCGGTCGCCACGGGCGGTTTCCTGGTGGGCGGCGGCTCGGGGGACAAGGTCGCCAAAAATTTCCCCACCGTCGGCCGCGTGGTCCAGGGGGCGACCGTGGAGCGGGAGATCCCCTTCCAGTTGAACCAGAAGGAGGAGCTGGCGCTCTCGATCCACAAGCCCGATTTCACCACCGCGGAGCGGGTCGCCCGCTCGATCAACGAAGGGCTGGCGGTTGCCGCGGCCTGGGCGGTCGACTCCGGGACGATCCAGGTGCAGATCCCGCCCGAGTACCGCGGCCGGGTCGCCCCGCTCATCGCCCAGATCGAGAACTTCCAGGTGGCCCCGGATGCGATTTCGCGCGTGGTGATCAACGAACGCACGGGGACGGTCATCATGGGCGAGAACGTGCGCATTGCGACCGTGGCGATCGCGCACGGCAACCTGAGCGTCGAGATCAAGCAGACCCCGCAGGTCTCCCAGGCGCTTCCCTTGGCGCCGGGAGGCCGCACGGTCGTCACCCAGGAATCCCAGACCGTTGTCCAGGAAGGCCGTGCGCCGCTGCAGATCGTCCCCACCGGGGTGAGCATCGGCGAGGTGGTGCGCGCGCTGAACGCCCTGGGCGTGACCCCGCGCGACCTGATTTCGATCCTGCAGGCGCTCCGCGCCGCCGGGGCCCTGCAAGCCGAGTTGGAGATCATGTGATGCCCGATCCGCTGGGGGGCGCAAGCCCGTTCGTCGCTTTCCGGGAGGGCCGCGCCGCGCGGCCTGCCGAGGTTTCCGCAGGCCGGGGCGAGGAGGAGGAGCGCCTGAAGGCCGCTTGCCGGGAGATGGAATCGCTCTTTCTCCATCACCTGTTGAGCGAGATGCGCAAGACGATCGATCGCGCGGGGCTCTTCGACGGCGGCCGGGCGGAGGAGCTCTACACCTCGTTTCTCGACGCCGAGCGGGCGCGGGCGATGGCCTCCGCCGGGGGGCTGGGACTTTCCCGGTTGCTCTACGAGCAGCTGGCCCCACGGGTCTCCGGCCCGTCGGCCGGGACGAGCGGCCGCCGGGGGCCCGATTAAAGCCGAGGGCGTGTTGTTCCGATAGAACGCTTGGGCGGCCCGCCGGTCGGGCCGGGAGGCCATGGAGATCGATTTTCGCAGGCTGGTCGCACTGCTGCGGCGGGAGGCGGAGATTTGCCGGGCCTGGATCGCGGCCCTCGAGGCGCTCGCGGAAGCCTCCGCCGCGGGCGATGCCGAGGCCGTTTCCTCGCTCGTCGGCGAGATCGGCCGCTTGAAGCAGGGCATGCGCGAGGCCGAGGAACGGCGCGGCGCATGGATTGCGGGGTTCGCGGAGAGCCTCGGGTGCTCCGCCGCGGAGATCACCCTGCGCCGGATCGCCCACCTCGCCCCTCCCGCCGAAGGCCGGGCGTTGAGCGATCTGCGCGAGGAGATCTCCGGCCTGCTTCGGAATCTCCGGGAGATGCAGGGGCGGGCGGGCCGGGACTGCCGGAAAGCGGCGGAGCTGGCCCAGACGCTCTTCGACGCCGCCCGGGAGCTTCGCGGGGGTGCCGTGCGCTACGGAAGCGACGGCCGCCGCACGGAGGGGGCCCCGAGCGGGGCCCTGCTGTCGCGGGAGGCCTAAGGATGAGGAAATCCCAGGGATCAAGGGGGGCGTGGCGATGACCAGAAACGAGCGGAACCTCTGCCGGCGGTTGAACGAGCTGCGCGAGCACCTGGAGGAGATCCGCCTCGATGACGCCGAGGCCTGGAGAGACGCCGCCTCGGAGATCGAGGGGCTTGCGGCCAAGGTCGCGGCGCGCTCCGGTGCCGTGAAGTCGCTTCTCAGCCAGGCGGCCGGGGCGCTGCGCCGGATCGGCTGCGGCGAAGCCGGTTGCTCGCTCGCCGTGGTGGAGGCCCTCGCTGCGGCCTTCGAGGCCGCATCCGCCGTCCTCGCGGGTCAAGCCGACGACGCCGCCCTCGCGAAGGCCCGGGAGGAGATCGACCGGCTGTCGCCCGCCGAGGCCCTCCCTTCCGCGCCGGCCGGGGTCGTCCTTCAGGAGGCGCTCGCCCGCCTGGTCGCCCTCGAGGCGGGGGACCCGCCCGGCTGGTCGGCCGTGGCGGCGCTGCTCGAGCCCGTCGCCCAGGGGGTCGATCTTCCCCCGCAGGGCCGTGAGGCCGCGGCCGAGGCCGCCCGGCTCTGCCGCGAACAGGCCGCGGCCGCCTCCGAGCCGGGCGCCGAAGAGCGGGCGGCGCGGATCGGCGCGCTGCTCGAGGAGGCGCTCGGCAGCCTGGAAGCAAACGACCCGCCGGCCGAGGAATTGGCGGAGCCGACGGCGGCGGCCGAGGCCCCCGACCCGGAGGCGCCGCCGACCGCGGACGAGCCCGAAAGCCTCTTGCCCCGGAACGCCGATCCCGACCTCCTGGCCGAGTTCATCACCGAGAGCACCGATCTCATCCAGAATGCCGAGGAGGCGCTTCTCTCCCTCGAAAACGACCCCGACGACCTCGAGGCCGTGGGTCGCGTCTTCCGCGCCTTCCACACGATCAAGGGCACGGCCGGCTTTCTCGAGCTCACCCTGATCAACGAGCTCGGCCATCACGCCGAGACCCTGCTCAGCCGCGTCCGGGACGGGGAGATCCGCTACCGCGGCGGCTACGCCGACCTGAGTCTCCAAGCCCTCGACGCGATCAAGCAGCTGGTCGCCGGGGTCGAGCAGGCGCTGGCCGGCGGCCGCCTCCTCAAGCCCGAGGGATACGACCGCCTGCTCGAGATCCTCAAGAACCCCGAGGGCCACGGCATTTCCGAGGATCCTTGCGAAACGAACGCCCCCCGGATCGGCGATATCCTGGTGGCGCAGGGCAAGGTGCGGCGCGAGGCGATCGAGGACGCGCTCCAGCGCTTCCCGGGGGAAAAGGCCGGGGTCGCCCTGGTCAAGTCGCAGGCGGCGAGCCTCGCCGACGTGAGCCAGGCCCTCCGCGTCCAGAAGCAGATGCGCTCGGGCGGAGGCGCGGTCGAATCCTCGGTGCGCGTGAGCACGCAGCGGCTCGACCGCCTGATCGACATGGTGGGCGAGCTGGTGATCGCGCACTCCATGGTGGCCCAGGACGCGCTCGTCACCGGGGGGGGCCACCACGGGCTCGCCAAGAAGGTCGCCCACACGAGCAAGATCGTGCGCGAGCTCCAGGACATCAGCATGTCGATGCGCATGGTGCCGCTCAAGGCGACCTTCAACAAGATGGCCCGGCTCGCCCGCGACGTCGGCCGCAAGCTCGGCAAGAACGTCGTCTTCGTGACCGAGGGGGAAGACACCGAGATCGACCGGAACTTGGTCGACGTGGTGAACGACCCCCTCGTGCACATGGTGCGCAACGCCGTCGACCACGGCATCGAGAGCCCCGAGGAGCGCCGCGCGGCCGGCAAGCCCGAGCAGGGGACGGTCAAGATCGCGGCCTTCCACTCCGCGGGAAGCGTCGTGGTGGAGATCAGCGACGACGGCAAGGGGCTCGACCGCGAGGCGATCCTCGCCAAGGCCCGCGAGCGGGGGCTTGTCCCGGAGAACGCCGAGCCGAGCGACCGGGAGGTCTTCAACCTGATCTTCGAACCCGGGTTCTCCACGGCCAAGGTCGTGACCGACGTCTCCGGCCGCGGGGTCGGGATGGACGTGGTCAAGAAGAACATCGAGCTCCTGCGCGGCACGGTGGAGATCCGCTCCGAGAAGGGCAAGGGAAGCCTCTTCCGCATGAGCCTCCCGCTCACGCTGGCGATCATCGACGGCATGGTGATCCGCGCGGCGAGCGAAACGTACGTGCTGCCGACGATCGCGATCGTGCGCTCGGTCAAGCCCGCGGCCGACGACGTGCACACCGTCTTCGGCCAGGGCGAGATGCTCCGCCTCCAAGGCCGCCTGATCCCGCTCTATCGGCTGGCCGACGTCTTCGGCCTTGCCGGCGCCTGCCGCGACCTCGCCCAGGGGATCGTGGTCGTCGTGGAAGACGGAGAGCGCCAGGCGGGACTCGTCGTCGACGAGCTCGTGGGTCGTCAGCAAGTGGTGATCAAGAGCCTGGGCGAGGCGATGAAAAACATCCCCGGCATCTCCGGGGGGGCGATCCTGCCGAACGGCCGGGTGGGGCTGATCCTCGACGTGGGCGGGCTGCTGAAGTTCGCCGCCCCCGAGCGGCGGGAGGGGCTGCGCGGCGAGGAGGCCGCCTGCCGTGTGCAGGCGGAGGCCGCCTGAACGGAGGCCCGGGTTGAATCCGAACATGTCCAGCGCGGCGGAGGATCTGAATCCCGTCCATTTCCGCAAGATCAGCGAGGTCGTCCACCGCGTGGCCGGGATCCACCTCAAGGACGGCAAGGAGGCCCTCGTCCGCGCTCGCCTCATGAAGCGGCTGCGACGCCTGGGCATCGAGCGGGTCGAGCACTACCTCGAGCTGATCGAGAGCGAGCGGGGGGCCGCGGAGATCCCCGAGCTGGTCGACGTGATGACGACCAACAAGACGAATTTCTTCCGCGAGGCGGATCATTTCGTGTTTTTGCACGAGACCGTGCTTCCCGCGCTCGCCGGCCGGAGGCTGCGGTTCTGGAGCGCGGCCTGCTCCTCGGGGGAGGAGCCCTACTCGATCGCCCTGATCCTGCGGGAACATCTGCCCGGGCTCGAGCGCCGGGACGTGCGCATCCTGGCGACCGACATTTCCCGACGGGTGCTCGAGAAGGCCCGACGGGGGGTCTACCCGGCGACCGTGCTGGAGGAGGTGCCCTTCGCATCCTGCCGGCGCCATTTCCTGGCCCGGCCGGGATCCCGGCCGCCGGAGGTCGTCGTGGCGGAGGAGATCCGGCGCCTGGTCCATTTTGCGCACCTGAACCTGATGGAGCCCTGGCCGATGCGCGGTCCCTTCCAGGTCATTTTCTGCCGGAACGTGATGATCTACTTCGACCGGCCCACGCAGCAGGAGCTGATCCGGCGTTTCTGGGAGATCCTCGAACCGGGGGGGTATCTCTTCGTGGGGCATTCGGAGGGCTTGTCGGCCATCCGCCACGATTTCCGCTACGTCCGGCCGGCGGTGTACCGCAAGTGAGACGGGCGGGGGACGGGGGCCGATGAACCTCACCGTGATGGTCGGGGACATGAGGACGGGCGCCGCCGGAGACCTCATCGTGACCCACGCGCTGGGGAGCTGCCTGGGGCTCGTGGTTTACGACCCGGTGCTGAGGATCGGCGGGTTGCTCCACGCCATGCTGCCGCTCTCCAGCATCAACCCGGAGAAGGCGCAGGCGAACCCGGCCATGTTCGTCGATACCGGGGTTCCGCTGCTCTTCCGCGCGCTCTACGAACGGGGAGCCCAGAAATCGCGGCTCCTGGTGAAGGCGGCGGGTTGCGGTGCGCCCATGGGAAAAAACGAGATTTTCAAGATCGGGGAGCGGAACTACACCGTGCTGAAGAAGTTGTTGTGGAAAAACAACATCCTCCTGGCCGCCGAGGACATCGGCGGCAACCAGAGCCGGACGCTGCACTTCGACCTCGACACCGGCGAGGTCGTGGTCGCGAGCAACGGAACGCGCAAACCCCTGTGAACCGGGGTTGCGCCATCGAGGCCCGTGCCATGCGGCTCGAAGAGATCGCGCGATCGGTCGATACCCTGCCCGCCATGGGCGGATCCGCCCTCCGGGTGCTCGCCCTGATCGAGGACGCCCAGGCGAGCGCGGCGCGGATCGAGTCGGCCCTGCGCGAGGACCCCGGGGTGACGGCGAATCTCCTGCGGCTCGCCAACTCGGCCTACTTCGGGATCCCGGCCCGGGTCGGCTCCGTCCGCCAGGCGGTCAGCCTGCTCGGGATGCGCCGGGTGACCCAGATGGTCGTCGCCGCCTGCGCGGCCGCCGTTCTGCAGCGGCCGGTGGAAGGCTACGACCTGCCCGCCGGCGAGCTCTGGCGGCACTCGCTCGCCGTCTCGGTCGCGGCCGAGGGCCTCGTGCGCGAGCTCGGCATCGGGGCGGGCGAGGAGATCTTCACCGCGGCCCTGCTCCACGACGTCGGCAAAATCGTGCTCGGCCGGTTCGTCTCCGAGGAGATGGCGCGGATCGAGGCCGCGCTCGATCGCGGGCTCACCTTCGAGGACGCCGAGAACGCGGCGCTCGGCGTCGATCACGCGGCCGTGGGCGCCCGGCTCCTGGCGCGCTGGGCGATCCCGGCCGACATCGTCTTCGCCGTCCGCTGGCACCATGACCCCGACCGGGCCCCGGCGAGCCATCCCATGCTCGACGTGGTGCACGTGGCCAACGTCCTCTGCCGCATGGTCGGGATCGGCCTCGGGCGCGAGGGGCTGCAGACCGAGCCGTCGGAAACCGTGACCCGGCGGCTCGGGATCGCGACCGGCCACCTGGAACGGGTGGCGAGCCGGACGCTCCAGTGGGCGAACGAGCTCGCCCAGGCACTTGCCGCGTGAGGTGCGGCGGGGAGAGTTGAACGGACACGATGCCGAGAGGGTTCGATGGCGGTCAACGTTCTCATCGTCGATGACAGCCGGGTCATGCGTTCCATGATCCGCAAGGCGATCGAGCTCAGCGGGCTGGCGATCGGCGAGGTCCACCAGGCCGAAAACGGCCGCGAGGGTCTGAAAATCCTCGACGCCTGCTGGATCGATCTCGTCCTCGTCGACATCAACATGCCGGTGATGAACGGGGAGGACATGATCGCCGCCATGCGCGCGCGCGAGGATTTCCGCTCGATTCCGACGGTGGTCGTCTCGACCGAGGGAAGCCGGACGCGGATCGACCGGCTCGAAAAGGCCGGCGCGCGGTTCATCCACAAACCGTTTTCGCCGGAGAAGCTGCGCGACACGCTGAAGGATCTCCTGGGGAGCGAGGTGTTCCATGCCTGAGCCGATCGAACGCGAAATCGCGGACGTGGCGCGGGAGACGCTCGAGAAGCTGGCCTTCGTCTTCGCCGCCGACGACCCATCCGGGGCCGCCGCGGGCGCGGATCCCGCGCTCCGGGTGCGGGTCGCCTTTCAAGGCCCGCGCGCGGGGGCGCTCGAAGTCGCCCTCTCCGAGGACGCCCTCCCCGAGCTCGCCGCCAACATGCTCGGGGTCGAGGACCCCGCCGGCCTTTCCCCCGACGAGCGGACCGACGCCCTGCGCGAGCTCGCCAACGTGATCTGCGGCAACCTCCTGCCGCGGCTCTTCGGCGAGGAGGCGGAATTTGCGATCGAGACCCCGGTGGCCCTGCGGCCTCCGGCGGAGGAGGCCGCAGGGACCGAAGCCGCCGACTGCCGGCTGCCGCTCGAGAGCGGAACCTGCCGGCTGCGCCTTTTCCTCGAGGGGGATCCCCCGACGGGGCGGGGATCGGTCGCGTCACCGGGAGGGCCCTCATGATCCGGGTGCTAGTCGTCGACGACTCGGCGGTCGTGCGCAAGGTGATCGTCGAGGAGCTCTCGCGCCACCGCGACATCGAGATCGTGGGCACGGCGGTCGATCCCTTCGCCGCGCGCGACAAGATCGTGGCGCTCAAGCCGGACGTGGTGACGCTCGACCTCGAGATGCCCCGCATGGACGGGCTGTCCTTTCTCGCGCGGCTGATGAAGCACCACCCGCTGCCGGTCGTGGTGCTGTCCTCGCTGACGCCGAAAAACAGCGAGCTCGCGCTCAAGGCACTCGAGCTCGGCGCGGTGGAGGTGCTCTGCAAGCCCGGCGCCTCCTATTCGACCAAGGACATCGCCCAGCCGCTCGTGAACGCGATCCGCGCCGCCGCCTCCGCGCGGGTCCGGCCCGTTCCGGCGGCGCCGGGGCGGCCGGCCCCCGTTCCCGCGCCGGAGAGGCTCCTTCTGCAGACGACCCACAAGGTGATCGCCATCGGGGCCTCGACCGGCGGCACCCGGGCGATCGAGTCGGTGTTGCTGGGCCTGCCGGCCACGGCCCCGGGCATCGTCATCGTGCAGCACATGCCCGAGCATTTCACGGCCTCCTTCGCCAAGCGGTTGAACGAGGTCACGGCGCTCGAAGTCCGGGAGGCGGCCGACCAGGACCACGTCATCCCGGGCACGGCCCTGATCGCCCCGGGCAATCGGCACATGGTCCTCTCCCGCAGCGGGGGCACCTACCTCGTGCGGATCAAGGACGGTCCCCGCGTCCACTACCAGCGGCCGAGCGTGGATGTCCTCTTCCACTCCGTCGCCCAGACGGCCGGCCGCAACGCGGTGGGGGTGCTGTTGACGGGCATGGGCGCCGACGGGGCGCGGGGGCTGCTCGCCATGCGGGAAAGCGGCGCCCCCACGATCGCCCAGGACGAGGCCAGCTGCGTCGTCTACGGCATGCCCAAGGAGGCGGCGAAAATCGGCGCCGCGGGCCAGGTGCTTCCCCTGGAGGCGATCCCGCAGGCCGTGCTGCTGGCCCTGCAGCACGATTCCGCAGGCCGCCGCGCGGCGGCCGGAGGTGAGGCATGACCCATCTCTTCGGCGTTCTCGCGACCGGGACGAGCGCCCTGCTCGCCCAGCAGCGGGCGATCAACGTCACCGGCAACAACATCGCCAACGTGAACACCCCGGGCTACTCCCGGCAGCGGATCGCCCTCGAAACGTCGCTTCCGGTGGCGACCGCGGCCGGGATGATGTCCTTCGGCGTCGTCACGCGGGGCATCGAACGCCTCTACGACCGCTTTCTCGGCGTCCAGATCCGGGATGCGGCCTCGAAGAGCGGGCGGTGGGAAGCGCAGCAGGCGGCGCTCGAGCGGGTGGAATCCCTGCTCGACGAAAACGGCGGGTGGGGACTCGCAGCGGCGCTGGCCGACTTTTTCGGCGCCTGGCACGACCTGGCGCTCAAGCCGACCGGGGAGGTGGAACGGACCGTCGCCGCGGCGGCGGCCGGTCGTCTGGCCGAATCCGTGCGCAGCCGTGCCGAAGCGCTCGAGGGCCTGCGGCGCGAGCTCGACGCCGATCTCGAGCGCGGCGTCGAGCAGGTGAACCGTCTCGCCCTCCAGGTCGCCGAGCTGAACGAGAAGATCGCGCGCGCCGAGCTCGGCGGCGAGGCGGCCAACGATTACCGCGACCGGCGGGACGTGGTGCTCCAGGAGCTCGCCGGCTGGATCGACATCCGGAGCTTCGAAGCGGCCGACGGCCAGGTGTCGGTTTCCGTCGCCGGGGGACGGCCCCTCGTCGAAAGCGGAAACACCTGGGCCCTGCGGGTCGAACCGGGAGCCGACGGCCACGGCCGCCTGCTCTGGCCGGACCTCGACGGCGGGGTGACCGACATCACCGGCGCCGGGCTCGGGGGACGCATCGGCGGAACACTCGCCGTGCGCGACGACCGTCTCGTCGCCTACGGGGAACGCCTCGACGAACTGGCCGGCGGCCTCCTGGAGGCGGTGAACGCCGTGCATGCCGCGGGATACGGGATGGACGGGACCACGGGGACGGCGCTGTTCACCGGGACCGGGGCGGCCGACCTGCGGCTGAACCCCGCGGTGGAGCAAGACCCGGGCCTCCTGGCCGCATCCGCCACGGAGGCCGGGGTTCCCGGGAACGCCGACAACGCGATGCGGCTGCTCGCGCTCCAGGAGGCGCCGCTTTTGCGCGGGGGCACGGCCACGTTCGAGGAAGCCGTCCAGGGGCTCGTCAGCCTCGTCGGCTTCGACATCCAGCAGGCCCGCGCCCAGGCGCAGCACGAGGGCGACATGCTCGGCTTTCTCGAGAACCGCCGCGATGCCGTCTCCGGGGTTTCGCTCGACGAGGAGATGGTCACCCTGCTCAAGTACCAGGCGGCCTATCAGGCGGCGGCCAAGCTCGTCAGCATGGCCGACGAGATGCTCGATTCGCTGATGAGCGCGGTGCGCTGAACGCCCGGCAAGGAGGCCCCATGAGGATCACGCAGACCATGATGGCCCGGATGTTCGTGGGCGCCCTTCGGCGCCAGACCCAGGCCATGATCGTGCAGCAGGAACGGATCGCGACCCAGAAGCGCATCAACCGCCCTTCCGACGACCCGGCCGGGGCGGGACGCGTGCTCTCCGGGCGGGCGGCGCTCGCCGGGCTCGAGAAGTACGCTTCCGGCATCCAGCAAGGAAAGAGCCGCCTCGAGTTCAACGAGGAAACCCTCAAGCTGATCGGCGATCTCGTCCAGCAGGCCCGGCGCACGGCCGAGGAAAAAAGCGCCGGCGGGGTGAGCGCCGAGGAGCGGGCGCTGGCCGCGAGGAGCGTCCGGGAGATCGCCGACCAGGTCCTTCAGCTCGCCAACGCGCGCTGGAACGGCGAGTACGTCTTCGGCGGGGACCGGAAGGATATCGCCCCCTTCGTGCGGGACGAGGACGGAAACGTCGTCTACCGCGGCGAAGGCGGGGCGTTTCTCGTCCCCCTGCCGGGCGGGGGGCGGGTCGCCGTGGACGCCGACGGCCGCAACTACTTTCAAAACGAAACCGCGGGCGGGGTGAACCTCTTCGACGCGCTGCGCGACCTCGTCGCCGGCCTGGAGAATCCCGATACGGCCGAGGGCACGTCGCAGATCCGCGCCGTGATCGAGCCCCTGGAGCGGGCCGAGGTGCAGCTTCGCAACAAGCGCGCCGAGGCCGCACCCCAGGCCTACCGGCTCCAGGCGACGGAGGAGCATCTCACGCGCGTGCGGGCGGCCGTTCAGGCGGCGGTCGGCCGCGACGAGGACGCGGACGTGGCCCAGGCGATCGTCGAGCTGAAGAACCTCGAGGTCGCCTACGAGTCGACCCTGGCCGCGGCCTCGCGGATCCTGCAACCGAGCCTGGTCGACTTCCTGCGCTAGATCCGGCCGGGGGCGGCCGTCCCGGGAGATCGGGGGGATGAAAAGGAAGCTGCGCCATGCGGGGATCCTGATGCTCGCGGTGGGGCTCACCCTCGCCGCCGCCGAGGCCTTCGCGCTCGACGGGGCCGCGCTGCTTCGGCTCAAGGCCGCCGGCGTGAGCGACGAGACGCTCGCCGTGTTGGTGCGCGAAAAGGCGATCGAAACCGGCGCTTTCAGCGTCGAGGAAATCGTCGCCCTCAAGCGGGCCGGCCTCGGCGAGGAGACCCTGCGGGCCGTGATCGCCTCGGGGTCCTTTCTCCGGGACCGCTCGCCCGTCGTCTACGGCCGGGGATTGCGGCCAATCCGCCTGAGCACGGTCGAGGATCTCCTGGCGCTCAAGGAAGCGGGTTTCTCGGACGAGGTCCTGCGGGCCGTGATCGCCGCCGGGGGGGCCGCAAGCGGGCAGGAACGCGAGGAGGCCCTGCGGGTGCTCGAGGGCCTGGGGATCGTGATCGACGGCCGGCGGTGAACCCCGCCGGCGCGGGAGGAATTCGGCCGTGAAGCGATGGGCCCGGGAAGCGGTGTCGGGGGCGGTGAAGAAGGAAAGCCCGGCTTCCGTCGCCGGCAGCTGCGGCGATCTCCTCGAGGAGCTTCCGATCCTGTTGATCGGGCTTGCCGACGACCTGCGGGTGACCCTGTGGAACCGGCTGGCGGGGGAACTTCTCGGAAGGCCGGCCGCCGAGGCCCTCGGCCGCCCGCTCGGGGGGCTCGCGCTGGGGATCGACGTCGACCGTCTGCGCCGGGGGCTCGAGCGCTGCGCGGCGCGCGGGGGGTGCCTGCGCCTCGAAGAGCTCGCCTGCCGGCGGCCGGACGGGCGGGAAGGGCTGCTCGGGCTCACGATCCACCGCATGCGCGGCCAGGACCCCTCCGGCACGGCCTTCGTCGTCGTCGGCGCCGACGTCACCGAACGCAAGCTTCTCGAGCGGCAGCTCGCCCAGGCTCAGAAATTGCGCTCGATCGGCCAACTCGCCTCCGGCATCGCCCACGAGATCAACACCCCCACCCAGTACGTCGGGGACAACGTCCGTTTCCTCCAAGAGTCCTTCGACCGGCTTCTCGAACTCCTCGACGCGCAGGACGAGGTGATCGCGCAATGGTGCGCCGCCTCCGGGTCGGCCGTCCCCCGGCGCCTGGCCGAAACCCGCGCGCGGGCCGACCTCGACTACCTCCGCGGGGAGATTCCGGCCGCCGTGCGGCAGACGCTCGAAGGCGTGGAGCGGATCGCCCGCATCGTGCGGGCGATGAAGGACTTCGCCCACCCGGGGCGGCGCGAGAAGGGGCCGGCCGACCTGAACCGCATCGTCGACACCACGATCACCGTGGCGCGAAACGAGTGGAAGTACGTGGCGGATGTGGAGACGGCGCTCGACCCCGCGCTTCCCCCCGTGGTCTGTGACGCGGCCGAGATCGGTCAGGTGCTCTTGAACCTTTTGATCAACGCCGCCCACGCGATCGAGGATCGCCTGCGGCATGACCCCGATGCCGGCAAGGGCCGGATCCGGATCGAGACCGCGCGCTCCGGGGACCGCGCCGTGATCCGGGTCGGGGACTCCGGCTGCGGCATACCGCCGGAGGTCCGCTCCCGCGTCTTCGACCCCTTCTTCACCACCAAGGAGGTCGGCCGGGGGACGGGCCAGGGGCTCGCCCTGTGCCACACGGCGATCGTCGAGCGCCACGGCGGGAGGATCTTCTTCGACTCCGAGGTCGGCCGGGGAACGACCTTCACGATCGAGCTGCCCCTCGGCGGGTCGGGGGAGGAGCCATGAGCGAGCCAGGGTCTCGGGCCGCGGTGCTGTTCGTGGACGACGAACCCCTCGTGCTGCAGGGGCTGGAGCGCATGCTGCGCCCCGAGCGGGACCGCTGGGAGATGCGTTTCGCGGCGAGCGCCGAGGAAGCCTTGCGGCTCATGGCCGAGAGCCCCTTCGACGCCGTCGTGAGCGATCTGCGCATGCCGGGCATGGACGGCGCGGAGTTTCTCGCCCGGGTGATGGAGCGCTCGCCCCAAACCGTGCGCATCGTCCTCTCGGGCGAGATGGACCGCGGCCTCATCTTCAAGACCGTCCAGTGCGCCCACCAGTACCTCGCCAAGCCCTGCCAGCCCGACGCGCTCAAGTCGGCCCTCGAGCGGGCGCTGGCGCTGCGGCGGATGATGGGCGACCGCCGTCTCCGGTCGCTTCTGCCGCAGCTCTCCTCGCTCCCCAGCCTCCCGGCGCTCTACTTCGAGATCCTCGCCGAGATCCAGGCGCCGAACGCCTCCTTCAAGCGGGTGGGCGAGCTGATCGCCCGCGACGTCAGCCTGAGCGCGAAGATGCTCCAGATCGTGAATTCGGCCTTCTTCGGGCTGCCGCGCCGGATCGCCAACATCGCCGAGGCGGTCTCGCTGTTGGGGTTCGACACGGTGAAGGGGCTCGTCCTCTCGGTCAAGGTCTTCTCGCAGTTCGAGGTCGGCCGCATTCCGGCACGCTGGCTCGAAGAGCTCTGGCGGCACAGCAGCCGCGTCGGTTTGTTCGCCCGCGGGATCGCCGCGTCGGAAAAACTTCCGCAGCGCGCCCTCGACGAAGCCTTCACCGCGGGCCTTCTCCACGACGTGGGCAAGCTCATCTTCGCCCAGAATTTCCCCGATGCCGCCGTGGAGATGATCGCGGCGGCCACGACCCGGCCCCTCTGGGAGCTCGAAAGCGAGCGCTTCGGGGTCTCCCACGCCGAGCTCGGCGCCTACCTCCTGAGCCTGTGGGGGATCGGCGAGGAGGTGGTCGCGGCCCTCGCCCACCATCACCGCCCCCCCGAGAGCGGGACCCCCGGACGCGTGGTGGGCGTCGTCTACGCGGCCAACGCCCTCGCGCACCGGCTCGTTCCCGGGGACGAGCCCGGGGCTCCGTCGGCCCAGCTCGGCCTCGAGGTGTGCCGCCTGCTCAACATCGCGGGGCGGGTCTCCGCCTGGGAGGCGGTTTGCCGCAAGCTTTCCGCGGAGGAAGCGGTCCATGGCTGAGCGGGTGCTCATCGTGGACGACGATCCCCTCCTTCTCGCCTCGCTCAGGCGTCAGTTCCGCCATCGCCTGGACCTCGACACCGCGGAAAGCGGCGAAGAAGGTATCCGCGCCCTCCGGGAGCGCGGTCCCTTCGCGGTGGTCGTCACCGACTATTGCATGCCGCAGATGAACGGGGTCGAATTCCTCAAGCAGGTCCGGCAGCTGGCCCCCGAGACGGTGCGGGTCCTGCTCACGGGAAGCGCCGACTTGAGCGCCGCCGTCCGCGCCGTGAACGAGGGGAACATCTTCCGTTTTCTCCTCAAGCCCTGCCCCGCCGAGTCCCTGCAGGAAGTCCTCGAGGAGGGACTCCGGCAGTTCCGCCGCTCGCGCAAGGAGCGCAAATTCACCCGGCGCACCCGGCGCTGGCTCGCCGAGGCGATGGAGGTGCAGCAGGGCTTTTTCCCCTCCGCCGGCAACCGGGACGCCGGCCTCGACGTCGCCGGCCGCAGTTGCTTCTGCGCCCCCACGGGGGGCGACTACTACGATTACTTCGACGTCTGCCGCGAGGGGCGCCGGCGGGTCGTCCTCGCCGTGGGCGACGTCTCCGACCACGGGCTGCCTTCGGCCCTTTTGATGGCGGGCGCGCGGGCCTTTCTGCGCGAGGCGGCGGCGCACGCGGCAGGAGCCGCGGCGGTCGTCTCCGAGGTGAACCGGCAGTTCAGCCGCGACGTCCACACCTCGGGGCGCTTCATGACGTTGTTTTACGCCGAGATCGAACCCGATGCGCGGCGGCTCACCTGGGTGCGGGCGGGGCACGAGCCGGCCTGGCTCTACGACCCGGCGCAGGACCGCTTCGAGGAGTTGGCCGGGGAGGGGGGGCTTCCGCTCGGGGTGCTCTCCGAGGCAAGCTACGACGAGTCCCGCCGTGATTATACCCCCGGGCAGATCCTGCTCGTGGCCACCGACGGCGTCTGGGAGGCCCAAAACCGCCGCGGGGAGTGCTTCGGCAAGGCGATCCTGAGGGAGCTGGTCCGGAGGCATGCGCACCGCCCGGCCGAGGAGATCCTCGAGGCCGTGCTCGGGAATCTCGAGCGCTTTCTCCACCCGCTGGCGATCCAGGACGACGCCACCCTGCTCGTCGCGCGCCTGGAGGCATGAATGTCCCCCCCGCGCATCGACTGCCGTCGCTGCCGTCACTACGCTGTCACCTGGGATGAGCGCTTCCCCCACGGCTGTCGTGCGATGGGCTTCAAAAGCGCACGCTATCCCGCCGACGAGGTGCTCTCGGCCACGGGAGGCGAAGCGTGCCTCCTCTACGAGCCGAAACCCCTGCCGCCTCCGGCTCGCCGCCCAAGCGCAGGCCGCCGTTTGTGAAGCGCGCGGCCGGCCGCCTGCGGCCCCGAGGTCCCTCGACCGCTTCGGGATTCCCTGGGACCCCTTCATCGCGCGTTGCTCCCGGAGGCGGGGAAGGCTCCCTGCGTTTGCGGAGGATCGCATCGGACCCGCCTCCCGCGCAGCGGTGCCGCGCCGTTTGGCGGCAACGGGACCCCGCGGCGGGGCCGGGCGGGCCGGCGCGGCAGCCGCCGCGGGTCAAGCCGAGCGCGCGGCGATCTCGGTCAGGACCTGGAAGGTGCGTGCCGCGCTGCGGTGGCGCACGAGGGAGGAGGCCGTGACCCCGCAATCGCCGGGCGGCGGTCCCCCGGCGGGGGAAGGGCAGGGCGCGCAGGGGATCAGGACATAGGGTTGCCGGTGGGAGCCGGTCACCTCCTTCAGCCAGCGGGCGGTTGCGGCGACGTGCTCTGGGGTCAACGCGCGGGGGTCGCCCGCGGCGGCCTCCGGCGACGCGGGGCGGGAGACCGGCGTCTCGAACCGGTACTCGGGAAAGCGGGTCACCCGGACCATCGACGCTTCGATTTCCTTGAGGCCGACCGTTTCCCCGATCGCCGCCCGGTGCACCTCCGGGGGCCCCCAGAGCCTCATCACGACACGGTCGGCGAGATGGCCGTCGAGCAACCCCTCGAGCAGGGCGGCGTTTCGCCCGTCGGTGACGATCTCGAGCTTGACGCCCCCGCGTTTGAGGAAGGCCAGCACGGCGAAGAAGTCGTCGGCCGCCGCCGGGTCGCCCGCCGAGATCGCGATTCCCGAGGCCCAGCCGCGGGGGGATTCCGCGTAGGGAAAAAACGGATCCAGCCGCGACCCCGCCTGGAGCCAGGCGAGGACGGGCGCCAGCCCCTGGCGGATCGCCTCCCCGTCGCTCAGCAAAGGAAACTCGACGCCCTCTCCCCCGCGCACGATCCGCTCGCGGTGGTCGCGGTAAAACGATGCAAAGAGCGACTTGCCCTCGCCCAGGGCGTCCCGTTCCTCGCAGTCGATGGCCCGCTCTGCCAGAAATTTCTTGACCAGGGTGCAGCGGCTGCAGCCGGGTACCGTAAAGAGGGTGCGTCCCATGAAGAGCTCTCCGGGTTCCGCTACGGGCCCCGCTCCCCGAGGTCGGTCCGGACGCACAGGGCGGCATCCGGCCTGTACGGAAGCACTCCGGGGACCCGGACCACGCGGCGCGGGCCGGGAGGCGAGGCCCCCGGGACGCGGAAGCGGGTGACGTCGATCCGCTCGACCGGCTGCTCCCGCGGGGGGTCGACCTGGGGGACCCAGGCGTAGGGCAGGCGGTAAGCGCGGTAAATCATGTTGATCTTCAACATCCGGCCCCAGTAGGGGCTGATGTACTCCCAGACGATCTCGTGATCGGCCGTCACTTCGATCAGGCGTCCGCCGGAGCCCTCGGTGATCAGCGTGTTGCCGTTCGGCAGCCGCTGGGCCGAGCTGATGAAGGGGCTGTAGAAGCGGTTGGCGTCGACGGGAAACGCGAGGCCCGCCTCGACGGGGGAATATCTCCAGACGACCTCGAGGGTGAGCGGGTCGATCTCGAGGACGCGGGAGTAATCCCGGAGGGCGTTGCGGAAGCCCATGGGGGAGCCGGGGTTGGGGCTCCCGTAGCCGGCCCAGCCGCCGTTGTCGAAGATCAGGAGGTTGCCCTCCCCGGGAAGACCGCGGGGGATCATGTGGGCGTGGTGCTGGCCGATGATCCAGCCGAGCTTCCGCAGCGCGGGGGTCTCGTCGTAGTAGGGGCCGAGCCGCCAAACGATGCGGCCGGTCTTGCGGTCGACGATGGCCGTGATGTTCGTCTCCCGCGCGCACCAGATGAGGTTGTCGGGGTGGAAGCGCTCGTCGCCCGCGTCGAACCAGCGGTTGGGGCCGAGGAGCGATAGCGAGTTGATGTGCATCCAGTCGCCGACCCCGCCCCCGGCCTTCAGCCAGTTGGGATTGCGGAAGAGGAGGTTCCGGGCATCTTCCCGGAAGCCCAGTTCCTCGAAATGCTCGTTGCAGGCCCATTCCCAGACGACCTCCCCGTCCCAGTCGACCTCGAGGATCGTGTCGTCGAGGAGCGGCTTGTCGCTGATTTCGGGGTTGCGCACGTTCTTGTGCGCAAGCACCATCGTGACGCCGCCGTCGACCCGGGGTTCGAGGCCCGGCGCGTAGTAGCCCACGGGGTTTCCCTCGCGCTGGTAGTCGTGGTGCTGGCGCGCCATCCACTGCGGTTCCTCGCCGGGGTCCTCGATGTACTCGTAGCGGTGGAAGCGCCAGACCACGTTCCCATCCCAGTCCACCTGCACCAGGTCGATCCCGTCCTGGCTGCCGAAGGCGGTGTTGCGCTCGCCGCTGCTGCCGATCAGGTAGCCGCCGGGGAGCACGCGGTTGGGCATGCCGTGAAGCTCCTTCCAGAGCTGGACCTCGCCGCCGTTCATGTCGATCAGGAGCGCCCCGAGCTCCTTCGCCTGAAAGATCGTGTAGCCGTTCCAGCACCGGCTCGGGTCGTAGAGGGTGACCCCCGTGGGGTAGACGCTCGGATAGGTCATCGACGGATTCTCCTCGGTGGACTCATGGCTCGAAAGCCCGGCGGCGGCCTTTGCGGATGCCGGGCAGCGACATGGCGACCAGCAGCCCCGCGGCCAGGACGAGAAAGAGAAGCGAAAGCGGGCGGGTGAAAAAAATCGACGGATCCCCCCGCGAAAGGAGCATCCCCCGGCGCAGGTTCTCCTCCATCATCGGCCCCAAAACGAAGCCCAGGATCAAGGGGGCCGGCTCGCAGTCGAGCTTGTGCAGCGTGTAGCCGAACAGCCCGCAGAGCGCGGTCAGGGCGATGTCGAAGGTGTTGTTGTTCACGCTGTAGAGGCCGATGCAGCAGAAGACGAGGATCGCGGGGTAGAGCAGCCGGTAGGGGATGCTGAGCAGCCTCACCCAGATGCCGATCAGGGGGAGGTTCAGCAGGACGAGCATCAGGTTCCCGACCCACATCGAGGCGATCACGCCCCAGAAGAGGGAGGGGTTGCTCGTGATCACGCGGGGGCCGGGCTGGATGCCGTGGATCATCATCGCGCCGGCCATCATCGCCAGCACCACGTTGGGCGGGATGCCCAGCGTGAGCAGCGGCACGAAGGAGGTCTGCGCGGCGGCGTTGTTCGCCGACTCCGGGCCGGCGACCCCGCGGATGTTGCCCTGGCCGAAGGTCTCCGGCTCGCGGGAGCATTTCTTTTCGACCATGTAGGCGGTGAAGGAGGAGAGGATCGCCCCGCCGCCCGGGAGAATCCCGAGCAGCGAGCCGACCAGGGTGCCGCGCAGCACGGACGGGGCGGAGTCCCGGATCTCTTGCCGGCTCAGCCAAAAGCCGCCGATCCGGGTCTTCAAAATGTCGCGCGTTTCCTTCTTCTCGAGGCTGGAGATGATGTCGCAGATGCCGAAGAGGCCCATCGCCAGGGAGACGAAGCCGAGACCGTCGGCCAGCTCCGGGACCCCGAAGGTGAAGCGGTGGGCGCCGCTGGTCACGTCGGTGCCGATCATCCCGAGGAGCAGGCCGAACACGATCATGCCGACGGCCTTGACCAGGGACCCCGAGGCGAGGACCACCGAGCCGACCAGGCCGAAGAGCATGAGCGAAAAATACTCCGCCGGCCCGAAGCGGAAGGCGAGCTCGGAGAGCGGGACGGCAAGCAGCGCAAGCACCACGGTCGCGAAACAGCCGGCGAAGAAGGACCCCAGGGCGGCGATCGTGAGGGCGGTTCCGCCGCGGCCCTGGCGGGCCATCCGGTGGCCGTCGAGGCAGGTGACCACGGAGGAGGCCTCGCCCGGCACATTGACCAGGATCGAGGTCGTGGACCCCCCGTATTGCGCGCCGTAGTAGATGCCGGCGAGCATGATCAGCGCCGAGACGGGGGGCAGGGCGAACGTGGTCGGAAGCAGGATGGCGATGGTCTGCACCGGCCCGATCCCGGGCAGCACGCCGATCAGCGTGCCGATGAGCGCGCCGGTCAGGCAGTAGAGAAGGTTCATCGGCGAGACGGCGGTCTCAAACCCGAGGGCGAGGTTGGAGAGCAGCTCCATGGGGCGGCCTCGGCCCTGCGCTCAGGGGGAACGCAGAGGGAAGGAGGGTCCGAGGGGGATCGGAAACTCGAGAAAATAGACGAACACCGCGGCCACGACGGCGACGAGCGCGGCGGCGTTGATCAGCGTCTCCCGCCAGCGGAACTCGTGGCTGGCGAGGCTGGAGACCACGACCAGGAGCGCCGTGGAGAGAAGGAGCCCGAGCGGGATCAGGAGCCGGCTGAAGAGGAGGACCGAGGAGAGCACGATCACCAGCGGTTTCGGGCTGACGGCGGGCCACCCCTCGCGGGTGGGCGCGGGCCGCAGTCCCCTCACGACGAGCACCCCGCCCAGCAGGAACAGCAGCAGGCCGAGGGCGAAGGGAAAATAGCCGGGTCCCATGCGGGCGGCGGTCCCGAGGGTCAAGCCGCGCGCGAGCGCCATGGCCGCCAGGCCGAAGGCGGCAAAGAGCGCCCCCGTGAGCAGATCCTTGGGACGGGTGATCCGCAAACGCCAACCTCCCCCCGGCCCGGGGCCCGGGGAAGCCCCGCGGCCCGGGCCGGGTCCGAAAACGGTGCGGTGTTCGGGGAGGGCCTGCGCGGCCGCTTCAGTCCGCCTTGAAGCCCGAGGCTCGGATGATCGGCACCCAGCGTTCGCGGTCTTTCTTGAAGAGGGCCGCGGCCTCCTCGGGGCTCGAGCCGACCGGGTCGCTTCCCAGGCCGCGGATTTTTTCGGCCACGTCCGGGGCCTGAACGGCCTTGGCGATCTCCCGGCTCAGCTTTTCGACCACGGGCTTGGGCGTCTTGGCCGGGGCGACGATCGCGTTCCAGCCGACCCCCTCGATCTCGGGGAACCCCTGTTCCTTGAAGGTGGGGATGTCGTCCCGTTTCCGGGCGGCCCCCGCGGTGGCGAGGATGCGGATCTTCTCCGGGTGGTAGGCCGACTGCGCGTCGTAGGCGTCCACCCCGATCGGGATCTGGTTGCCGATCAGCGCGGTGATGAGCGGCCCGGAGCCGTTGTAGGAGGAGTGGACCATCTCGATCCCCGCCGCCTTGGCGATCATCAGGCCGAAGAAGTGCGGCAGGCTGCCGGCCGCCGGGGACCCGTAGTTGGCCTGGTCGGGGTGTTTGCGGACCCATTCGATCAGCTCCTTCACGTTCCGGATCGGCGAGGCCGCCGGGACGGAAACGCAGAACTGGTAGGTCTGGATCACCGACACGGGGACGAAGTCCGCCTCCGGGTCGTAGTTGAGCTTGGAGAAGACGACGGGGGCGACCACGAAGAGGGCCGGGTTCACCACGAGGAGGGCGGAGCCGTCGGCGGGCTGCCCCTTCGCGTACTCGGTGCCGATGCGTCCGCCGGCCCCGGCCTTGTTTTCGACGATGACCGTCTGGCCGAGCGCGTCCTTGAGTTTGTCGGCGATCAGGCGCGCCACGACATCCGAGCCGCCGCCCGCCGGGTAGGGAACGATGATCTTGATGGGGCCCTTGATCTCTTGCGCGTCCGAGGCGGGAAGTCCGACGAGCCCGAGGACCGCCGCCGCCAGTAGCCAGCCGCACAGCCTGCGCATACAGCACCTCCTGGTTTGCGTTTGCCGGCGCCGCATCCCCTCCGGCCTTGACACCCGATTGGACTAACGTTAGACAAATCGGGGGGAGCCTGTCAAGCGGTGCTTCCGGGCCTCCGGCGGGGAGGGGAGGCGACCATGGCCTTTGCACCCGTGCGGCAGAAGCGCATCGCCGCCGAAATCGTGGGGCAGCTCCAGGCCGCCCTGCTTTCCGGGCGCTTCAAGCCGGGGGAGCGCTTGCCCACCGAGCGCGAGCTGACGAACCGGTTCCGGGTCAGCCGGGTCGTCGTGCGCGAGGCGCTGCGCGAGCTCGAAATCACCGGCCACGTGCGCATTCGGAAGGGGCCGAACGGCGGGGCCTACGTCACCGGGGGATCCCCGGACCCGATCCGGCGGGCCTTCCTCGACATGTTCCGCTACGGGAAGCTCTCGGTCGCCGAGCTGACCCGCAGCCGCCGGATCGTCGAGTGCGAGACGGCCCGGCTGGCGGCGCGGCGCATCCGACGCCACGCGGCCCGGCTCCTCGAGGCGGCGCTCGCCGCCGAGCGGGAGGAACGAGGCGGCCACGGGGACTTCGTCTCCCGCCGGATCGAGATCCACCGCATCCTCGCCCGCGAAAGCGGAAACCGCCTGCTCGAAGTGCTGGCGTGCGCCCTGCTCGGCCTCACGGCGGAGGTGATCCTCGTGGTCAAGCCGCCGCAGCAGGTCATCCATCGCCCCGAGGAACACGCCGCGATCGTGGAGGCCGTCGTCTCCGGCGACCCCGAATCCGCCGCGGAGGCGATGGGGCGGCACCTGGAGCGGATGGGCCGGCGGCTCGCGCGCCTCGAGGGCGCCTACCGGCGCAAGATGGCCCGGGCGGCTTCCTCCGGTTCGGCGCCCCCCTTGGGGATCGCCTGAGGAGGCCGGGTGCGCATCGCCGGCGGTTCCGCGATCCCGATTCCCCTTCCCCTGAAAGAGCCCTTTCGGATCGCCTCGGGCGGCCTGACCCACGCGAACCACGTGCTCGTCCGGCTCGTCGATCGCGAAGGCCGCGTCGGGTGGGGGGAAACCACGACCTTCCTCGAAGTCTACGGCTACGACCCGATCGGGGTCGCCTGCATGCTGGAGGAGCATTTCATCCCGGCGGTCGTCGGCTTGGATCCCCGGGACCCCCGGTCCCTCCACGAACGCCTGGAACGGGTCGCCCCCTTCAACCGCATGGCGAAGGCGGGGATCGACCTGGCGGCGCACGACCTCTGGGCGCGGGCCGAGGGCGTCGCCCTGCATCGGCTCCTCGGGGAGCTTCGAACGGAGCGCGTGCCGTTGATCGGCGTCGTCGATCTTCTGCCGCCGCAGGAGGCCGCCGCCTGCGCCGTGCGCCGGATGGCCTCCGGCTTCGCGACCCTCAAGGTCAAGATCGGATCCGACCCCGAGGCCGACCTGCGCCGCGTGGCCGCGGTTCGGGAGGCCGTGGGGCCCCGGGTCCGCCTGCGGGTCGACGGCAACGGCGGCTACGACCGGGCTTCCGCGCTGGCCGTCTTGTCCCGCCTGGAGGAGTGTTCCCTGGAGTGGATCGAGCAGCCCTTGCCGCGGTGGGACCTCGAGGGGATGGCCTGGCTGGCCCGCAGGCTGAGCACCCCGCTGGCCGCGGATGAAAGCGTCTCCTCGGTTCCCGGCGCCCGGCGCGTCATCGAGAGCGGTGCCGCCGCCGTGGTGAACGTCAAGCTCGCCAAATGCGGCGGCATCTTCCCCTGCCGGGAAATCGCCGCGCTGTGCCGCGCGGCCGGGGTCCGCTGCGTTCTCGGCGGATGCCTCGAGGCCGCCATCGGCACCGCATCCGGCCTGCATCTCTATGCCGCTACACCGGCTCTGGAGTCGGCGGCCGAAATCGGGGGGCCCTGGCTCTACACCGACGACGTGGCGCAAGGGATGCCCGAGGTGGTCGGCGGGGAGCTTTCTCTTCCCGAGGGGCCGGGGGTCGGCGTCGCGCCGTGCGAGGAAACCCTCGCCCGGTATCGGCTCGGCCGCCGGGACGGCTGACGACCGCTCGGCCGGGAGGGTCCCCCGAAAGACGACGCGCCCGGCCTTCGTGCCGGAAGCGGACAAACGAAAGACCCTGCCAGGGGGGGTGGCCTGACAGGGCCGATCGGAGGTGGGAATGAAGGAAAGGAGGAAACTTCATTCCGGTTCGACGATCGATACAGCAAAACCGATGCCAATGAACAAAGAATTTGTCCCCCAACCTTTCCGCGCAAAGCTGTCCGCCGACAAGTCGTCTTGATTCCAAAAGGTTAACCCATCGTCCCGTTCGGTCCGGTGTTTCGCCGGGATCTTCCGGTTTTCCGCCGCGATGGGCTGCGGCGGGGGAGGGCCCGCCAAAATTTTGACTTCGCGTCGAAATTCCGGCGCCCGCGGCCTTTCGCCGAACCGGGCGACGGCCGCACGCGACGGGCGGTCAAGTTTCGCCCGCAACGGCCGATAAGAGAAGAGAACCTGCGGAGCACGAAGGGCCATGGTGGAATCCCGGAGACTCTTGAGCGTGTCCCAGGCGGCGGCGCTGTGCGGGGTGGGCCGCACGACCGTCGGCTACTGGGTCCGGTCGCGCAAGCTCTATGCCCGGCGTGCGGGGAGAAGCTTCGAGATCCCCGTCGAGGATTTGCTGCATTTCCTGGTGCGCGAGGGGCACCCCATTCCCCCGGAGCTGGGAAACGGCCGCGGCCTTCTTCCCGCCTTCGGGACCTTCCGTCCTTGCTGGGAGTTCTGGGAGGAGGAATCTTCGGGGCACCGCTGCGGGCGCTGCGTCGTGCACGAGCGCCGCATCGCCGACTGTTTCGGCCTCCGGGCAAGCGGGGCCGTCGCTTGCCCGGGCAGCTGCCGCGACTGCCGCTACTTCCGCGCGATGGTCGCCGTGCGCATTCAGTTCGTTCACCAGATCGCGACCCCGGCGGCCGTGTTCAAGGGCTTGACCCTCTGGGGGGGAAACGCGGCGTGGGCGGAGCTTTGCGGATTGCCCGCGGAGCGTTTGACCGGTCTCGGCCTGGAGACGATCCTCCACCCCCGGTCGCTTGCCGCGCTCGTGGGGCTGCTCAAGAAGGCCGAAGCCGGCGTTTCCCCGGGCCCGTTCCCCGGGCCTCTCTGCCTCGTGACCCCCGACGGGGGCGAGCGCCCCGTCGCCGCCGCTCTCTACCCGCTCCGGGAGCCCGAGGGCACACACCTCTGCCTGGCGGGACGGGCCGGGGGCGCCGACTGAGCGAAAATTCCCCGCTTTCCCCGGGAGGTGATCTCCCGCCTCTTCCCGGGACGGAAGCTACCGTGAGCCGAAAGGAGCCGAAAACGATGATCGAAGAGCAACGGGCGATGAGCCGGGCGGTCGCCGCGATGAGCGACCGCGAGGGGAAATACCTCACCTTCTCGCTTGCGGGCGAGGAGTACGGGATCGGGATCCTCAAGATCAAGGAAATCATCGGCATGATGCCGATCACGGCCGTGCCGCGCACGCCGGAGTTCATCAAGGGCGTGATCAACCTGCGCGGCAAGGTGATCCCGGTGATGGATTTGCGGTTGCGGTTTGGCCTGCCGGCGATCGATTACACGGAGCGCACCTGCATCATCGTGGTCGAGATCGAAGGCCAGGCGGGGACCGTCCAGGTGGGCATCGTCGTGGATGCGGTCTCGGAGGTGCTCAACGTCAAGGCCGAGGACATCGAGGCGACGCCCTCCTTCGGCGGCCGGATGAAAACCGACTTCATCCTCGGCATGGCCAAGATGAACGGGGGCGTGAAGATCCTGCTCGACATCGACCGCGTGCTGGGAAGCGAGGAAGCGCAGCTCCTCGCCGAAGCGGCCTGAGGGCGCAGGGCGCGGGGGAAGGGGGCGCGGCGCATGCTCTTTTCCTTCCATCGCCGGGAGCCCCTTTCGGCCCCGGAGGTCGATCGCGAGGCCGAGCTCGACCGGGCCCGGGAGCTCGGCGACTTCTTCCGGCTCGCCGTGCGGGCCTCGGTCGAGTACCTGCGCGGGTTCGTCCTTGACCTGCGCGAGATCGGAAGCGATCGCTTCCAGGCCCGTCTGCTTGAACTCGGCGAGATCCTGGGCGCGGAGGAGCGGCCGGGGAGGCTGCGGTCGGCGTGGGAATCGGCCGGCGAGGCGATCGGCTCCTTCGCCGAGCGGCAAAAGGCCTACCTGCGCGATCGCGAGGCCGAGTTCAAGCAGATCATCGACATCCTCACCCGGGCGATGGCCGCGGTCGACCTCGAAAACCGCGACTACAACCGCAGCCTGCTCGAGCACGGAAAACGCCTCGAGGACCTCACCCTCCTCGACGACATCAAGAAGCTCAAGGCGGCGACCCTCCAGGAGGCGGCCCAGCTGCGGGAGGCGGTGCGGGAAAAGGAAGCCCGGGACCAGCGCCGCATCGAGTCGCTCTCCCGGCAGGTCCAGGCGCTCGAACGCGAGCTTGCCGCCGCGCGACGGGAAGCCGAATGCGACGCCCTGACCGGCGTCCTCAACCGACGCACCTTCGACCGCGCGCTCGCCGCCTGGGTGAGCCGCAGCACGGCCCGGCCGCAGGAGTTCTGCCTGGTTCTCGTCGACATCGACGACTTCAAGATCGTCAACGACACCTACGGGCACCTGGCGGGCGACCGCATCCTGTGCACGGTCGCGCGCAAGTGCGCCCAGATGGTGGGGCGGGGGGATCTCCTCGCCCGCTACGGGGGCGAGGAGTTCGCGATCCTGCTCGAGGGGGCTTCCCTCCGCGTGGGCATGAAGAAGGCCGCACGCCTTTGCGGCGCCGTTTCCGCGGCGCGCTATGTCCTCGAGGAGTCCCCCGCCGATCCCGGCCTCCGGCTGACGGTCAGCGCCGGGGTCGCCGCCTGGCGGCCGGGCGACACGGCGGCCGCGATCATCGAGCGCGCCGACCGTGCGCTCTACCGGGCGAAGAAGACCGGCAAGAACCGCGCCGCCTCCGAAAAGGAGGCCGCTTGAGAACGCCTTTGCACGGAAATTGCTTCCCTTCGGGGGAAGGAAGGCGCCCGCTCGGGGCGGAAGGAGCCGCGCGATGAAGATTTTCTTGGACCCGCACCCGAAACCCGTCCTCCCCTCCGAGGCGGCCCCGGAGCCGCCCGGCCGCCGGCCGGGCCTCTTCGTGGATCTTCTCGAGCGTGCCCTGGAAGCCCCTGCCGGACCGTCGGCCCCGGCCCCCGCCGCCGGCCCCTCTCTCTTCCTTAGCCCCAGCGCCCCGGAACCCCCGGCGGCCGAGGTGTGCGACCGCGCGGAGGAGATCCTGAACGGCCTGGAAACCTACGCCGCGCGGCTTGCCGACCCCGCGGTCGGTTTGCGCGAGCTCGACGCGCTCCTTGCGGATCTCGATCCCCGCTGCCGGGGTCTCGCTTCGCTCGCGGAGGGGCTGCCGGCCGACTCCGGGACGCTCCGCGAGATCGCCGCGCGGGTGCTCCTTGCGGTCGAGCGCGAGAGGTTCCACCTCCATCGCGGGGATTATCTCGCCGCCTGAGCCCGGGGTGGCCCCATGCCGCTCGAAGCCGCAGTCGCCCCCCCTCCGGCGCTTGGCCGCATCCGGGCCCACATCCTGCGCATGACCGGGCTTTCCACGACGGCGATGAAGGTCCTGCGCACCTGCAACGAGCCCGGCGTGTGCGCCAACGACCTGAACCGCGTGATCGCCCTCGACCCCGTGCTGACCGGACGGGTCCTGCAGCTCGTCAACTCCGCCTATTACGGCCTGCCCTCCAAGGTGAGCTCGCTCACCCGCGCGATCATTTTGCTCGGGTTGAACACGGTGAAGAACCTCGTCCTCTCCTTCGCCGTGTTCGAGGTCTTCTCGCGCCATGACGCCTTCCGGGTCTTCTCCGCCGACCGCTTCTGGGAACATTCGCTCGCCGCGGCGGCGGCGGCGCGGCTGCTCGCCGAACGGGGCGGGATGCCCCTGGCCGAGCGCGAGGAGCATTTCGTCGCCGGCCTGATGCATGACATCGGCAAGATTCCCCTGAACCACCTCTTCCCCGACGCCTACCGGCAGGCCGTGCGGGAGGCCGCATCCGCGGGCGGCGGAATCCGCTCCGCCGAGAGGACATGGATCGGCGCCGACCACTGCCGCGTGGGGCGGATGATCGCCCGCAAGTGGGAGCTGGGCGAGGGGCTCTCCGCCGCACTCTCCTCCCACCACCCGGAGGTGGAGGGCGAGGAGGCGAAGGCCGAATCGCCCGCGGGCGGGATCGCCCGGGCGGTCGCCCTCGCCGACCTCCTCGCGCATCGGGTGGGGGCCACGCTACCCGGCGGGCCGAGCGTGGAGGACGGCGGGCTGGAAGCGCTCGCCCGCGGGGTGGCGATCCCAACGAGCGAGCTCGACGAGCTCTCCGGCCGGGTCGCCGGGGAGGTCGAGAAAGCGAGGATCTTCCTTGAAATCGCCGGTCGCGGCTGAGGTCCTGCGCGTCACCTTCTGGGGCGTGCGCGGCTCGATTCCCGTCCCGGGCGCGCAAACCGCCCGCTACGGCGGGGAAACCCTCTGCATCGGGGTGGAGGTCCCGGCGGCGGGCCGACTTCTCGTCCTCGACGCCGGCTCGGGCCTGAGGCGGCTCGGCGAGGCGCTGGTGCGCGGATCGGGCGGGACGGGGGGCATCGCCGTCGATCTGCTCCTTTCCCACACCCACCTCGACCACATCCTGGGGTTTCCTTTCTTCCAGCCGCTCTACCGGCGGGACACGCGGGTCACCCTCTACGGGCCGGCGATCTCGCTGCAGGACCGGCTCGAGGAAGTGATCGGCGGGCAGATGTCCTACCGCTACTTCCCGGTGCGCCAGGTCGAGCTCGCGGCCGAGGTCAACTACGTCGACTGGCGCGAGGGGACCTACGACTTGGGGGACGGCATCCTCGTCTCGGCCGCCTACCTGAACCACCCGCTGCTCTGCTTCGGCTACCGCATCGCCTGCTCCGGCCGCGTGCTCTGCACCGCCTTCGATCACGAGCCCTTCCGCAACGTCTTCGTGACCGACCCGGCGGACCCGCGCTACGACGAGCTCATGGCCCGCGAGGGCGAGGCCGCGGCCGCCGAGGCCGAGGCGCGCCTGATCGCCTTCTTTCGCGGGGCAGACCTGCTGATCCACGACGGCCAGTTCACCGAGCAGGAGTACCTGGCGGGCCGGGTCGGCTGGGGGCACTCCCCGATCGAGGCCGCGATCCGCACGGCCGCCGCGGCCGGCGTGCGCCGCCTCGCCCTCGTGCACCACGACCCCGGCCGCGGCGACGCCGAGCTCGCGCGGCTGGAAGCCCGCCTCGGCGGCGTGCGCGGGCCCGGCGGCCCGGAGGTGATCTTCGCCCGCGAGGGGCTGGTCGTTTCGCTGTGAGGGATTCCGGCCGGCCGCCTCAGAGCATGGCCACGGTCCGGGCGAAGGCGGGGTCGGCGAGCAGCCGCTTGGCGAACCGCACGTACTTCGAGGTGATCGTGCGCACGGCGAGCTCGAGGGCGTAGGGCTTGACGGGTTTCTCGAGCAGGTAGGTCACGTTCGAGGCGAGGCACATGTCGACCACGTCGGCGCTCGCCCGGCCGCAGATCATGATCGCATCCTCGTGCGCCGCGGGGAAGCGCTCCTCGATCGAGTCGAGGAAGAAAAAGCCGCTCGTGCCGTTCAGGAACACGTCCACGACGAAAATCGCCACGCCCGCCTTGCGGCCGCGGCACCAGGCGAGCGCCTCCTCGGGGCGGCTGAAGGCGAAGACCTCGCCCCAGCTGTAGAAGCCCGCGATCAGCTCCCGGAGCACCGCGGCGATCCCCGGGTCGTCGTCGAGGACGAGGACGTCGAGGCCCTCGCGGCCTCCGGCGGCCGGGCGCTCCCGCGGTGTCGGCGCGATGTTCATGGGGTTTTCTCCTCCCTGTCGGCGAGGCGGTATTTTTCGATTTTGCGGTAGATCGTCGAGACGTTGATGCCCAGGATGCGCGCCGCCTGGGGCCGGTTCCCGCCGGTCGCCTGGAGCACGCGCTCGATGTGGCGTCGCTCGACCTCCTCGAGCGTGAGCAGCTCGACGCGCTTGCGGCGCTCGGGGCCCTCGTAGGGCAACAGCGAGCGCATCGAGTCGAGCGAGAGCCGTTTCCCCCTTTCCAGGAGCACCGCGGCCGCGATCATGTTTTCGAGCTCGCGCACGTTGCCGGGGAAGGAATAGCCGAGCAGCCGCTCGCAGAGATCCGGCTCGAGGTCGGTGATCTTCTTCTGGTTCGCCCCGGCGTGGACCTTGAGGAAGTGCCGGGCGAGCGGCAGGATGTCCTTGCTCCGCTCCCGGAGCGGCGGGATGCGGATGTTGTAAGTGTTGATGCGGTAGAAGAGGTCGGCGCGGAACCGGCCGCGCAAGATCTCCTCGGAGATGTCCCGGTTGGTCGCGGCGATGATGCGCACGTCGACGTTGCGCACCTCGGTGCTGCCCAGGCGGTAAAATTCCCGCTCTTCGATCACGCGCAACAGCTTCGCCTGGAGCCCCGGGTCGAGCTCGGTGATCTCGTCCAAAAAGAGGGTCCCGCCGTTTGCCGCCTCGAAGAAGCCGCGGCGCTCGGCCGCGGCGTCGGTGTAGGCCCCCTTGGCATGGCCGAAGAACTCGTCCTCGAAGAGGGTCTTGCTGAAGGAGGCCATGTTCACGGCGTAGAAGGGGTGATCGGCGCGACGGCTGAGCTGGTGGATCACCCGCGCGATCATCTCCTTTCCGGTCCCGGACTCGCCGCTGATCACGACGTTGTAGTCCGTGCCGGCCACCGCCTCGACCTGGTGGAAGACGACCGCCATCGACTCGTCCTCGGCGATCAGGCGGCGGAAGGCCTCGGGGTGCTTGAGGTTCTCGAAAACGCGCTTGCGGCCGATCTGGGAGATCTGGTTCTGCAGGCGGTGGCGCTCGAGGTGGCTCCGCACGAGGGTGGTGAGCCGATCGGGCTCGATCGGCTTGACGAGGTAATCGCCCGCGCCCGCGCGCATGGCGCGGACGGCGGTGGCGACGTCGTCGAGCGCGCTGACCACGATGCAGTCGGTTTCCGGGAACTCTTCCTTGATGCGTCGCAGCAGGTCGAGCCCGCCCAGGTAGGGCATGACGAGATCGAGCAGAACGAGCGGCGGCCGATGCTTGCGGAGGATGTCGAGCACGCGGCGGCTGTCCGAGACGAGCGCCGGCTCGGGCAGCCCGGCGCTGAGCAGCGTCGCCTGGATGCTGTTGAGCAGCCCCTCGTCGTCGTCGACCACGAGCAGGGCGGGCGGCGTTGCCGGAATCGATTCCATGGTCTCCCCGGGGTACGGAAGATCGGCGGGTCGGTGCCGACCCGCTGGAGATCATTGTAGTATGACGCCGCGTTTTGCGTCAAGCGGATTGACCCCCAAAAATGTTAGAATATGCTATGATACCAAGTTGTTATCAAAATTCATGGTACGTCCGTCCCGCCCGTTCCGGCCGCTCGACGATCCGCGAGAAGCCGCTCCACGACCGGGGGGAGGCTCTCCTTCCACGGGGGACGGCGCACGCCGAAGACGGCCTCGATCTTGCGGCAGTCGAGGACGGAGTAGGCGGGCCGGCGGGCGGGGGTGGGGTAGGCGGTGGTGGGGATGGGGACGACGCGGACGCCGCGGGCGAACCCGGCCGCCTGCAGGAGATCGACGACCGCCCGGGCGAACCCGCACCAGGTGGTCACACCCGCCCCGCAGTAGTGGTAGACGCCCCAGGGGAAGATGGCATCGGTTTCCCGCTTCAGGCGCCGGGCGATCGCGGCGATCGCCTCCGCGAGGTCGGCCGCGCTGGTGGGGCACCCGTATTGGTCGTCCACGATGCGCAGCTCCGGCCGTTCCGCGGCGAGCCGAAGCACGGTCTTCACGAAGTTCACCCCGTGGGCGCTGTAGAGCCAGGAGGTGCGGACGACGAGGTGGCGCGGGCACAGGGCGCGCACCGCCTCCTCGCCCGCGGCCTTGCTCCGGCCGTAAATCCCCAGGGGGTTGACCGGGTCGTCCTCGCGGTAGGGTGAGGATTTCGTGCCGTCGAAGACGTAGTCGGTCGAAACGTGGAGGAGCGCCCCCCCGGCGTCGCGGCAGAGCCGGGCAAGACGCGCCGGGGCCTCGGCGTTCACGGCGAAGGCGGCTTCGGGTTCGCTCTCGGCGCGGTCGACCGCCGTGTAGGCCGCGGCGTTGATCACGAGCTGCGGCCGGTGCCGCCGCCAGTAAGCATCGATCGCTTCGGGCCGGGAAAGGTCGAGTTCCTCGGGTTCCGGGGCGGCGAGGACGAAGCCCGCCGCCGCCAGGCGGGGCCGCAGCTCGCAGCCGAGCTGGCCGCTGGCTCCCGTGAGCAGGACCCTCATCGCGGACGCCCTTGCTCGATCGCTTCGAGGAGCTTTTCGATCTCGGGCCCGGCCTTCATCCCGGTGACCCAGCGGCCGTCGACGGCCTCCGGCCCCTTCCAGGCCCCGAAGACCATCCCGGCCGCCAGCCCCCGCGCGGCGGAGTCGCCCCCGGCCATGACGTTCTCGATCAGGCCGTTTGCCGGGTCTTCTTCCCAGCGGGCGATGAGGTGGACGGTCGCGGGAAACGCGCTTGCGACCTTGCAATACTGGCCGAAGCGAAGGACGGCGGGGAGGGTCTCCTCGGCCGCGCTCGAAAGCCCCTCGCGGATCCAACGCCGAAGGGTCGTCTCGACCCCCGGGTCCTCGGCCATCCGGGCAAGCGCCTCCGAGGGCCGCCTTCCGCCGAGCGCCTCGCAACCGAGCCGGGCGAGCAGGGCCGCGGCCGCGACCACGTGCGGGTGGTTGTGGGTGAGGGCGGTCTGGCGCCGCGCCGCGGAAACGAGCTCATCGGGCCGGTCGCGCAGCGCGAAGACAAGCGGCGCGATCCGTGCCGCGCCGCCCAGGTCTTCGGAGACGGAGCCGGCCGCCGCGGGCGGCTTGCCGGCGGCCAGGTTTTCGAGCGTCTTGCGGGTCGCCCCGTCCAGGTAGCCCGTGTAGCCCTCCTGGAAGAGCGCCCTCCAGCTGCGGCTGAAGTGGTCCTCGTCGAAGCCCCCCCGCGCGGCAAGCGAGCGCAGCAGCACGAGGGCCTGGTCGCCGTAATGGGTGAACTCGCCCCTGCGGCGGTTGGGGTGATAGGTCGGAGGCCGCGGGTCTGCGAGCTCCTCGACGCGGCCGAACTCGCGCCGGATGCGCCCGAGGTCGTAGATCCAGTGCGCGCCCAGGGCGAGGGCGTCGGCGGCGAACGAGGCGAGTACCAGGAACCGGGCGTGGAGCGCTTCGCTCATTTTTCCTCGTAGGGAAGGGGCTTGTACTCGGAGCGCAGCCGTTCGAGCGTCTCGTCGAGCTCGCCGGGGGAGAGCACCCCCTTCTGGATCAGCAGCCGGATCAGCGCCTCGAGGTGAAGCGCCGTCGAGACGGCGAGTTCTTCGACCCGGGGGGCGTCTTCGATCCGGCCGCAGGCGCCCGCCTCGGGCTCGGCCGGCGGCGTCTGCCCGCCCCGGCGGCGGTCCTCGCCCCGTCTTCGTTCGGGACCCTCCCAGGGGGCCTTGATCCAGCGCCGGTTCAGGCCCGAGCGCCGTTCGGGGGGCTGCCGGCCGGCCGGGTCGAAACGACGAAACGCCATCGAAGGCTCCTGCTCCGCCCGCAGGCGGCATGAACTAGTATTCAGCATAGTATGAAACCCGCCGGTCGTCAAAAACGGACCGTGGGTTGCTTGCAAGTCGGACCTCCCGGGGATAAGATACAATTTGCGCCGACCGGCGGAATCGGCCTCGGCGGGAGGCGTTGGGGCGTGCATATCCGGAAAGGAGGGCTCATGCACCGCGGATTGTTCGGCCTTGTCGTTGTTCTGGTGGGGATCTTCCTGGTCGCGGCGGGGACGGCTTCGGCTCAAAAAATCAGCGACTTCAGCGCCCTCCAGGTGACGCTTTCGCCGGAGGGCAAGACGCTGCACGAGAGCCCGGTGTACGCCCTGGGCGGCAAGCTCCGCATGGAGAACGTCATGCCCGAGGCCGAGCAGAAGCTCGTGATGATCTACCGGCCCGACAAGAAAAAGATCATTTACCTCAACCCCGAGCGCAAGAGCTTTTTCGAAAGCGAGGCGGACGAGGCCGAGCTCGGCAAGCTGGGGGCCGCCTACGTCAAGGGCAAGAAGGAAAAGGACCTCGGCGAGGAATCGGTGAGCGGCTACGTGTGCCGCAAGAAGGAAATCGAAACCGAGATCGAGGTGATGGGGTTCCGCAAGCGCGACCGCATGCTCGTCTGGCAGTCGCCGCGCTTCGACATGCCGTTGCGCACCCGCGGGGAGGGGGGCGAGACGATCGAGCTCAGAAACATCCGGACGGGAAAACCCGCTGCCACCCTTTTCGAGGTCCCCGCGGGCTATGCGCCGGTCGGAAGCCTCTTCGAGCTCATGGGGGAGGAGACCCCCCCTGCGCCGCCGGTGAAGGGCGGGAAAGCCCCCTCCTCGGGGTTCCCCGTCGAGCTGCCCCCCGGCATCAAGATCCCGATCCCCAAGCCGTGAGCGGGGGCTCCTTCTCGTGTACGCTTCCCGCTACGGGCTTTCGCGCGAGCCGTTCAGCATCCAGCCGGACCCCGCCTTCCTCTGGCTGAGCGAAAAGCACGCCGATGCGCTCGCGACGCTCAAGGAGGGGATCCTCGAGCGCGACGGCCCCGTGGTCGTCACCGGCGACATCGGCACGGGCAAGACGACCCTCATCCGCCACCTCGTCCGCCTGGACGAGGTGGCGGCGATCTTCGTCACGATTCACGACCCCGACCTCACGCCGCTCGATTTCCTCAATCTCCTCGCCGTCGAGTTCGGGATCGAGGGCCGCTTCGAAAGCCGGGAGGCGTTTTACGGCCGGCTGAGGCATTTCCTGCTCGAGGCCTTTTCCTCCTACCGCAAGGTGCTCGTGATCATCGACGAGGCCCAGCGGCTGAACGCGGAACTCCTGCGGGAGGCGATCGACCTCGCCCGGCTCGAGCTCGCCGGACGCCGGATGCTCAAGGTCTTCTTCCTGGGGCAGCTCGAGTTCGACCGGTTGCTCGCCCGGGAGGAGCACCGCGATCTCCTCGCCGCCGTGAGCGCCTACTACCGTCTCGAGCCCTTCACGGCCGAGGAGACCCGCACCTACATCGCGCACCGCCTCGCCGTCGCCGGCCGCAGCGCACCGCTCTTCACCGAGGAGGCGCTCGCCGAGATCCACCGCCTGACGCGCGGCGTCCCCCGGCTGATCAACATCCTCTGCGGCCACGCGCTGCTCTACGGCTTCGGCGCCGACCGGGACACGATCGGCCTCGACACCGTCCGCGAGTGCACGCGCGACCTCACGGTCGCACTCGAGCTCGAGGAGGGAAAGGACGCCGCCTCGCCGGACCCCTCGCCCGTCGCCCAGGCGATCGCCTCGCGCCGCGAAGCGGCCCTACCCGCGGGGAGGGGCCGGCGAAGAAGGCTTCTTCTGTTCGCCGCGATCGGTCTTGCGGTCCTGGCCCTGGCCGTCCTCGGGATCGCCCTGCGCTGAGGGCGGGCGCGATCCCGCGTAAAGATCGAAGGCCGCCAGGCGGCCGTCCAGCCCGCCGGCCCGGAGCGGCCTCCTCCACGCGGGCCGCAGGCCCAGGTGCGGGATGAGGCTGCGGTCGCCGAAGTAGATGAACACCCGGGCCCCCGCGCAGCGTCGTTTCAGGAAATCCCCCAGGCTCTTGTAGAAGGCGGCCAGCGTGCTCTTCTTCCCCAGGCGGACGCCGTAGGGCGGGTTGCACACGATCACCTTGCCCGCGAGATCGCGCCTGCGGCGGACATCGACCCGCTCGAGCCGGACGGTCTCCCCGTAGGGCAGGCTGCGCAGGTTCTCGGCGGCGCAGGCGACGGCCTCGGAGGCGATATCGCTCCCCGCGATCAACCCCTCGGGAAGCGGCCGGATTTGGCGGTCGGCCGCCTCCTTCACCTCGCGCCAGCGGCGGGCGTCGAAGTCGGGCAGGCGCTCGAAGCCGAAGCGCCGCCGGAGGTACCCGGCCGGGATGCGGCAGGCGTGCATCAGCGCCTCGGCCAAGAGCGTCCCCGAGCCGCACATGGGGTCGACGAGCGGGCGTTCCCCGTCCCACTCCGCGAAGCGGATGATCGCCGCGGCCGTCGTTTCCTGCATCGGCGCCTCGAGGGCGCGCTTGCGGTAGCCCCGGCGGTGGAGCGGCCCGCCCGAGGTGTCGAGGCTGATCACGGCGCGGTCGTTCTCGATGAAGACCCCGATCCAGACGTCGGGGTCGATCCGCTCGACGTCGGGTCGGGCGCCGCACTCCTGCCGGAAGGAGTCGACGATCGCGTCCTTGACGCAGAGGGCGGCGTAGCGCGAGTGCCGCATCCGGCTGTTCACCAGGTTGGCGAAGACGGCGAAGCGCTGCTCGACGCCGAAGATCTCCCGCCAGGGGACATGACGCGCCTGGCGGTAGAGGACCTCCGGCTCGTGGCAGGCAAAGGCGGCGAGGGGGGCGAGCACGCGCGAGACGAGGCGCGACTGGTAGTTGATGCGGTAGAGGGCCGCCCGGTCGGCTTCGAAATAGAGCCCCCGGTAGGTGGCCCGCAGGTTCCGTGCGCCGAGCCGTTTCAGCTCCTCGGCGCCGGCTTCCTCGAGCCCCTCGGCGATCATCGCGAAGTAGCGGTCGTTTTGCTGGTAGAGAAACACCGCGGACCCCCCCGCCCGGGCCGTTTTCCCCGGGATTCGGAAGCCCCCTCCCCGCGGGAGGGCCAAGCCGGTGGCGGCGGCCTGTCCCCCGGGACCTCAGGCCGGGGGCGCGAGGACGGCGCAGGCGCCGCCCCTCATCCCCGCTTCCAGGGAGTTCCCCAGCGCTCGTCGTGGGCCTGGCCCCAGGGGAGCGACTCGCGCGCGTGGGGCGCCTTTTCCTCGGCGGGGTACCCCAGGGCCACGATCGCCTCGACCTGGAGGGCGGCGGGCAACCCGAGGAGCCGCGCCACGTAGTCGCGCGCCGGGGTTCCGGCGGCATGAGGCCGCTCGCGGATCTGGATCCAACAGCTTCCCAGGCCGAGCGATTCGGCCGCGAGCTGGATCAGGGTCGCGGCGATCGAGGCGTCCTCGATCCAGACGTCGGATTTGCCGGGGTCGGCGCAGACCACGATCGCGGCCGCGGCGTCCCGCAGGAAGGCCGAGCCGTGCTCCTTCGCGGCGGCGAGCTCCGCGAGCATCCGGCGATCGCGCACGACGACGAATTCCCAGGGTCGCGTGTTGCGCGAAGAGGGGGCGCGCAGCGCGGCCTCCACCAGGAGATCGAGGGTTTCCTTCGCGACGGCCTTCTGCTGGAAGCGGCGGATGCTGCGGCGTTTTTCGAGAAGCGGCAGGATCATGGCGGGTTTCCTCCTCGGCAGAGAGATTGGGTCCTTCACCTTAACGCAAAAGCGGTCGGCGATGAAGGGCTATTGCGAAGGTTGCGGGCCGGGCCGGGAATTGACTTGGTCTGCCCGATCGGGCATCCTCCCACGCGAGCCGGCGCACGGCGGAACCCGGCGCGCCGCAGGCCGATTCCCCATGTTCCTCGAGCGCTTCGGATTTCAAGAGCATCCCTTCCCGGACGGTCCCGACCCCGCCTGCCTTTTCGTGGGACGCACCCACGAGGAGGCGCTGGCGCACCTGCGCTACGCCGTCTCCGAGGGCGAGGGGTTCTCGGTGATCACGGGCGAGAGCGGGGTGGGCAAGACGACCCTCTGCCGCGCGTTCGCCGAGCGCTTGCAGGAGGAACACGAGGCGGCCTTTGTCTCCGGGCCGGTGCGCACGCCGGCCGAGTTCATCGCCGCCCTCAACCGCCGGCTCGGGGTCCAGGCGACCGGCGCCCGCTCCGGCGGCCCGATAGACGCCCTCAACCGTTTTCTCATGGAACGCCGGATCGCCGGCCGCCGGGTCGTGGTCTTCATCGACAACGCCCAGGATCTCCCGCCCGCGGTCCTCGAGCAGGTGCGGCTTCTCTCCAACCTCGAAACCACGCGCGAAAAGCTCATCCTCATCGTGTTGATCGGGGATCCCGGGCTCGTGGCGCTGCTTCACTCGCAGAAGCTGCGCCAGATGGGACAGCGCGTCTCGGTCGCCTGCACGATCGGACCCCTCGACGAGAAGGAAACCGGCGCCTACATCGCCCGCAAGCTCGCCTGCCGGCCCCCCGGGGTTCCGCTCGGGTTCCCGGACGAGGCCGTGCACTGGATTTTTCGGGCCTCGGGCGGGAACCCGGCCAAGGTGAACCAGGCTTGCGCGACCGTGCTGAACGCCGTCTGCCGCGCGGGGCTTTCCGCCGTGGAAGGCGAGACGGCGCGCGAGGCGCTCTTCGGGCCCGTTTCCCCGCCGCAGGCCTTTTTCCGCAACGCGGCAACCCGCCTGCGCGGCGGGCCCCTCCGCCTATCGGCCGCGGCGGCCGGGGTGCTTGTGCTCGGCGCCGTTTTTTTTCGCTGGCGCGGCGGAACGCCCCCGCCCCCGGCGGAGAAAGTCGCCGTGGTCAAGGCGCTGCCGGAAGCGGGGAGCGGTGCCGCGGAGAAAGGCGCGGGGGCCTCCGCCGCCCCGGAGGGGAACCCCGGGCTTTCGACTCCTGATGATGGCGTGCGGGCTGCGGCCGAAACCCGTGAGACTTCCCCTTCGTCGCCGCCCTCCGCGGCGGCTTCGCGGCCTTCGTGGTCGGTCCAGGTCGGGGCTTTCCTCCAGCCGGAAAACGCCCGCCGCACCGCCTCCGAGGTCTCGGGCCGCGGTTGGCCGGCCCGCATCGCCGTTTTTCGGGACAACCAGGGTCGAACCTGGCACACGGTGCGCATCGGCGACCATGCCGACCGTGCGAAGGCCGAGGCCCAGGCCGCGGAATTTTCGCGCCGCGAAGGAAAACCCGTCGTCGTGCGACCCCACGGTGCGCTGTAGGCGGAATCTCGTCCTGCGAGGAGGTATGAGGATGGCTCAGGCTCCCCTTGGCAAGCAACCGATCGTCGAGAAATGCACCGGCTGCGAGAACATCGAGGACGGCCACTGCCGCATCTGGGCGGTTCCCGCCGCGAAGTGGCGCACCGGGATCTGCCCTTCCGCAACCCACGTGAAGCCCGAGGTGAAACTGCCCGAGCAGAAGGTCCGCGTGGGACAGCAGAAACAGAAGAAAACCAAGTAGGGAGAGCTTGGTGCCCCTGGCAGGAATTGAACCTGCGGCCAACGGATTAGGAATCCGCTGCTCTATCCGCTGAGCTACAGGGGCTACGGTCGCGCATGCCGGAAAGGGGAGGGCCCTGCACCCGGGGGCGGTGGCCACCGGGCAGGGGATCTCTACACCAATTCCGGCCGCCTCTCAAGTCACGCCCTCCGGCGGGCCCCGGGGGCGTGGGGTGCCCCGGCTTCGCGCACCGCCGCCGGCCCGCTCTTGCCCCACCCGTTTTCCCACCCGTTCAGGGGTTCCCCTGAAAAACCCCCGCCGCTCGCCGTATGGAACCATCGAATCCGGGCACGACCTGCCCGGACCCCGGTGTCGCCCGTTTCCCAACCTCGATTTTTTTTCGCGACCTGTGACCGGATCTGTCATGGCGGGCGGATATTATGGGGGCGAAACCGGGAGGTGTTTCCGGAAGAACCCGTTGCGGGAGGGAGATCGCCATGAAGCAAATCGTTTTTTCCTACCTGGACGGCCTGCGGGTCGGGGAGCCCAAGCGCCACGAGAACCTGGTGATGGTGCCGCTCATTTCCGAGTACGACGACGGGCTGGGGTATCTCACCCTGGCCGAGGCGCTCGCCTCCGGGCGGATCGAGATCCGCGAGGTGAGCGAGGCCGGCTCGGTGCCGCAGCTTAGCGTGGTGAACCGCGCCGAAAGCATGGTCCTCATCCTGGACGGCGAAGAACTGGTCGGCGCCAAGCAGAACCGGATCGTGAACACGACGATCCTCGTCCCGGCGCGCTCCGAGCTCGTCATCCCGGTGAGCTGCGTCGAGCAGGGCCGATGGTCCTACCGTGGAAAGGTCTTCGAGAGCCGGAAGCGCGTGCTCAACCCGACGGCCCGGAGCATGAAGGCCCGGGCCGTGCACGGGTCCCTGCGCGCCCGGGGGGACTTCGTTGCCGACCAGGGGGCGATCTGGGCCGGGGTCGAGCGTCTCGCCTTCATGCACGAAGCGCTTTCCCCCAGCATGGACCTGGATTTCGTCTACGAGAAGAAGGCGCCTGCCCTGGAAGAGTATGCAAAGCGCATCTCCCCCGGCGAGAACCAGGTCGGTGCGGCCTTCCTCGCCGGAGGCCGTCTGATGGGGGTCGATTCTTTCGGACGGGCGGGGACCTTGAAGCGGGTGTTCCAGAGCCTGGTGCAAAGCTATGCCCTAGATGCGCTGGGTGCGGAAAAAACGAACGAACCCGCGGAGGCAGAGGCCGAAAAGGTCAGGGCCGTTCTCGAGGAAGCGAAGGCCGCACCGCTCGAGCAGCGTCCCTCGGTGGGGGCGGGGACCGATCTGCGCCTGGAAACCGGCAACCTGACCGGCTTCGCCCTGGAGCACCAGGAAAAGCTCGTGCACCTCGTGATCTTCCCTAACGTCGAGAGCGGAACGATCTACGAAACGGGGTTCATCCAGAGGCCTTCGCTTCGCAGGCGGCGCTGGAATCCTTAAGATGGCGAGGAAGGGGCGGTGCGCCGCGGGAGGATCGAGGCCGAACCGCAAGCGTTCGGATCCCCCGGGGTTCGTCCTCGGCGCACCCCCCCTCGAGCCTGCACCGCTTTTCGATCTGCGGGGGAGCTGGTTGCGGTTTCCATCGCATGTGCCGGCGACAAAAGGGGGCCCCCCGTGCCGCGCCGCGGGGGATGCACCGGGTCGATGCGCCGGAGAGCTCGAAGCGGCGGAGTTTCTTCGCCGCAGGAGGGATCGCGGATCCCGGGAGGTGACCATGAGACCGAACCCCTTTCTTGCCACCCGTTCCCTGTGCGGCGCAAGCGAGGAGGACCATTTGACCGAGTTCTGGGCGGCCGCGCTCGATTCCTGCCCGGCCTTCCGCGAGGGCTATGCCCGTTTTCTTCTCGGCGCCCATGCGGCCAAGCGGGGCTGGGGCGAGGTGCGGGTCGAGTCGGTGGCGACCCAGGTCGATTTCCGGGGAAGCGTCCCGGATCTCGTTCTCGGGCTCGCAGGCGCCGGGGGCCACACCTTTCGCGTCGCGGTCGAGCACAAGATCTTCGCCAAGGAATCCCGAAGCGGCCGGTCCCGGGAGATGAACGAAGAGGGTGTTGTCGGCCAGCTTTCCCGCTATCTGGCGATTCCCGAAATCGACGGGGTCGCCTTCGTGCGCCTCTGGCCGCAGGCGCTCGATCCCCGGGTGCTCGATCACGAGAAATACATCCGCCCGCAAGAAGGCATGCACTTTCTCTGGTGGCATTTCTACCCCTTGCTCGATGCCTTTGCCGACGATTGCCCGGCGGTGCGCTGGCTGAGGGAGGGCTTCGCGCGGGACGGGCTCACCCCGCCGCTTGGGACCGTGCCTTCCCTTCACGTGCCGGGGGACGAGGAGCGGGAGCGCAATAACCGCCGGGAATTCGCGAAGCTGATGGAGCTTGCGGCCGTGCGGGCGGCGGAGGCCGGGTGGCGCACGAACTTCGACCGGCACGGGGCCGAGCTCTACCTGCGAAAACACCCCTCCTCCTGGGCGGAAAGGGTGCTCTTCAGCGGCATCGGCAAGCCGAAGTCCGGCGCCCGCCGGCAGCCAGGCCTGCGGGTCTGGGTGACACCCCGCAAGGCGGAAGGGGAGGGCGCGCTCGAGCGGATGCGGCCGGCGGTCGCAACCCCTCTTTTCCGCAGGCCGCCCGAACTTCACCGGCTGTCGAACGGCACGGTGGAATTCTGGGTCGCCTTCGGCGAGCTCCTTGCCGGCGCGGAGGAGCCGGAGGCGATCCGTGCCCGTTTTGCAACGCTTGCCGCGGGCGTTCTCGCCTGCCTGGGGTGAGGGAAGGCTTCGCCGGTCGCCGAGGAGCCGGCGGTCAACCCTCGCGGTTGATCCGGCGGGCAAGATATTTTACTCTGTTACCGTCCCGCCGTTTCCTGGCCGGAGCCGCTTTTCCCTTCATGAAGGTTTCACCGTCGGGGGCGCAGATGGCATCCGGCTGCTCCGCCGAAGCAAGCGAGGTTCTTCTCGAGCGACTCGAGGCGGCGGGCGTGCACCTGGTCCTTGCCACCCAGCGGCCGGACCGAAACGTCGTCACCGGGATCATCAAGGCGAACCTGCCGCTCAAAATCTGCCTGCGCGTCGTGAACGCAACCAACGCGAAGATCGTCCTCGACCGTGCCGGGGCCGAGAGGCTCCTCGGCCGCGGGGACCTGCTCTGCGACCGCGGCTTCGGGCTCGAGCGCGCCCAGGCGCCTCGGGTCACGGCGGAGGACCTCTCCGCCCTTGCCGGGAAAAACGCACCCTGAGGAGCCCCCCATGAGTTCCGGACAGATCGTCTGCCCCAACTGCGGCCATGAGTTCGAGCTCTCCGAGGCCCTGACCGCCCGGATCCGCGACCACCTGAAGGCGGAGCTGCTCCAGGAGGTCGCCCGCCGCGAGGCCGAGGTGAGAAAGCGCAACGAGCGGCTCAAGGCGCTCGAGGAGGAGCTCGCCCGCGGCCGCGCGGCGCTCGAGGAGGAGCTCGAAAAACGGCTCCGGGCGAAGCTCGCCGAGGCCGAGAAGGCCGCGGCATCCCGGCTCGAGGCCGACTACGGCCTGAAGCTGAAAGAGATGCAGGCCGCGCTCGCCGAGAAGGAGGCTTCGATCCGCGCCTTCCGGGAGCAGGAGCTTGCCCTGCGAAACAAGCAGCGCAAGCTCGAGGAGGAGCGCGAGGCCTTGCAGCTCGAGGTCGCCCGCAAGATCGACGCCGAGCGCGAGGCGATCCGCGCCGAGGCGCTTCGCCGCGCGGCGGAGGAGCACCGGCTGAAGGACCTCGAGAAAGACAAGGTGATCCAGGATCTGAAGACGGCGCTCGAGGAGATGAAGCGCCGCGCCGAGCAAGGCTCGATGGAGACCCAAGGCGAGGTCCTGGAGCTCGACTTCGAGGCGCGGCTGAAAAGCGCCTTCCTCCACGACGACATCCGGCCCGTGCCCAAGGGGATCCGCGGCGCGGACCTGATCCACACGGTGCGGAACCCCTCGGGCGCCGCCTGCGGGGTGGTCCTCTGGGAAACCAAGAACACCAAGGCCTGGTCGGCCGGCTGGATCCCGAAGTTGAAGGACGACATGATCGCCACGCGCGCCACGCTGGCGATCCTCGTCTCGGTCGTCCTGCCCGAGGGGGTCCGCCGCTTCGGCCGCCTGGACGGCATTTGGGTGTGCGACCCGGAGAGCGCCATTCCGCTCGCCGCGGTCTTGCGCGAGCACCTGCTCGCCCTTTCCCGCGAGCGCGAGGCGGCCGTCGGCAAAAACGAGAAGATGGAGGTTCTCTACCGGTATCTCTCGGGCGAGGAGTTCCGGCAGAAGATCGAGGGGATCATCGAGGCCTTCCGCTCGCTCCAGGAACAGTTGAACAAGGAGCGCCGCGCCATGGAGCGCATCTGGAGCCAGCGCGAAAAGGAGATCCAGCGCGTCGTCCGCAACACGGCCGCCCTCTACGGCGACATGCAGGGCATCATCGGCGGCCGCATGCCCGCTATCGAGGCCCTCGAGCTCGACCCCGCGGCCGCACCCCGCCTCCCGGGCAGGGCCGAGCCCGACGGCGATGACGAGATTACGTAAGTAATTTTTATGGGCATCTTTTGCCGCGGGATGGAAATTAACCGCTTGTTTTTATTCATCATATAAAAGTTTCTTGGTGGTTGAGGCAAAAGAGTGTATACTTACCCATAGCTTCATCTCCTTTGGATTGAGGCGTTCGGGTCATGGATTCCCCCTGGAAAAACACAAAGGGCAGCTTCCATGCCCGGGACCGGCTGGATTGGGTCCTCACCGAAAACGCCCGCCTGCCGCTCGTTTACTGGAAAAAACATTTCTTTTTCTTTGGCGCCCCGGACGAGGAACTCCACCGGCTGACGTGGGGGGCCTTCAGCCCGCAAGTCGTTCCCGGAAAGACCCACCCGGTGCTTTGCCTCGACCTTCTCCCCCAAGGGGTCGGGGCCCTCGTTTGCCCCTGTTCAAGCCTCAGGCCTTCAGGAGCGGCTTCCTATCGGTTCATCCGCCGGGGCTGCCGCCTTCTTCATACCGGCTACGAGATGGACCGCAATTCACACCTGATCGAGAGCCTCTCTTTCCCCGTGCCGCGATCCCTTGCGTCCCGGGTGAGCTTTAAAGGCGAAGTGCCCGAACAGTGCCTGATGAAAGTCGATCCGCGCCGGACCGGCGCCCGGAGATCCGAACACGAGACGCCTTCGGCCTGAGGCCGCAGCGGCGATGAACGAGCACCATGACGATCCGATCCGGCAATGGCTCGTGAAGCCCGAGTCCAGCCGGATCCTGGAACGAATCGCCCTCCGGACGGAGCATTGGCTTCGCCGGCGCAGCGTTCGCCCCTTGCCCCTCGATCCCCCGGAAACCGCAGGCGAAGACCGTGTCGGCGAAGTGCTCTCCGAGCTCAAGTGTTTTCTGCTCGAGCGGGCCAAGGAATGGCAGGCGCTCATCGAGTCCGGGGGAGATCATCTTGAAAAGTATTTGGAGCGAGCTTTTCGCAATTACCTGCTGGATCGCTCCCGCAGCCTTCAAAGCGACCCGTGGCGGTTTTTTTATCGTGCTTCCTCGGACATCCTGAGGCACGCGGAAGGCGTTCACCGTCAACTGAGAAAAGGTCGTTTCTTCATGTACAGCATGAAGGTTCCCTCGACCTGCCAGTCGCCCCTGAGGGAGGAAGAGCTTTCCGGGATCCCCTTTCCGCCGCAGGGTCGCATGAGCCTGGAGAACCTCCTTGAGGCCCGGACGCTTGTTGTGCTTGCCAGCCATTTTTGGCGGGAGGCGTGCGCCGCACGTAGGCAGGACCTTTGGGTCGATCTGCGGGATTTCGTGAACTGGGTTTTCCGGCACGTGCCGGTCCCCAAGGGGGTCTCGCTCGACGCGGAAATCGAAAGCGTTGGAGTCGACAAAGCCATCCCCTATCGGGGGGGGCAAAACGGGGAGGGCGCGGCATCTCGGGCCGATCCAGCCCTACTTGAACGTTGGGCCTGCGCGTTCGTTGAACGGCTGAGCCCGGAAGAGCGAGAGGTTTTTTACTGCCGCATGGTCGTCGAGCTGGAATGGGGGGAGATCGCTCAAAAGCTTGGGTATGCCGGGCCTTCCGGGGCGTTCTACCGGTACCGGCAGGCGGAAGCCAAGCTGAAAAGTTTTCTTCGTGACCGCGAGAAGCTCAGCCCGGAGGATTTCGACTCCCGCGAATGGGAGCTTTTTTGCGAGTCGCTGCGCGCCATCTTGAAAAAGACGGTTACCCGGCCGTAGGGACCGTCAGGAATTGCGGTGTCCACCATGACCGATCTCCGCGCCAGCTTGAGGTTCGCAAGAAAAATCCGCACCTGTCCCCCCGAGCGGGTCCTGAGCGACCCGGCTCATGCGGAATCCCTCAAGCGCCACAGGCAAATCTGTCCCGATTGTGCGGAAGCGACCGTCCTGCCGGCCGATCCTTGGAGGGATCTCGTCCATTCTTTGCGGCGCAGCTTATCCGAAGGTTCGAAGCGGCACCAGGCTCCGCCCAAGGCGGGGGAGATCCGCCTGATCCGGCCCGAGCTCGGCAAGTGGCATGAAGGCTTGTACTACACCCCCCCCGCCGTTCTGCTGCTAAAGGCGATCGAAGGTGTGGAATCGGCCTTTCGGGCGGCTCAAATCCATTTCGACGCCGATCTTGCAGGACCGGGCGATTTGGTTCTGGAGCCGGCGCGCACCGGGGCGCCGGAGCTCATGGTGGAATGTTGGAACACCTACCCGCTGATGACGGATCAGTTGGGGGCGAAACTGGGCCAGGTGGCCGAGGAGGTTCTCCAGGTGGTTTCCCATCTGGCTGCAGAACCATGGCGTTATCCCGAGTGGGCGGTTGTGCCCGCGGCGATGGAAGGGGAGGATCCGCGCATTTATTTCCGAGAGCTCGAGGTCGAGGTCGCGCATCTCTTCACGCGCGACGCGGTCGCCGCCGCCCTCTCGGCGATGGAAGACCGACGATTCCGGATTCGGACGGCCGGCAGTTCGATCGAGCAAGACCTGCGCCGCATCCGGCCAGGGATCCGTCTCGCTCAAGGCTGGCGCAGCGACGAGGAAGCTCTCGCGTTGGCCGAGCTCCCAGCCGAGGAGTACGCCCTTGCCGCCGAGGACCAGGATAGAGTCATCGCCGGGGCAAACTTCGTTCTCATCAAAGATCATCTCGTGCGCAAGATCCTGCCGGTGCATGTGGAGCTCTTCCCCCGCGAGTGGAAAAGCGGGCGGGTGGTCGTCGGCGGCCGATTTCTTGATCCCCCGCGCCACGAGGGCGAACTTCGCCTGTTGATTTTCCTTGCCCGGGGAACCGATCCCCTCCTCCCACCCCAAAAGGTCGTATTTGATCCCGGGACCGGCGATTTTTCGGCCGATTTCCCCGACGGGGGGCAAAGCCCCGGCGAAGTGAAAATCGCCCTCCTCTGCTATGTCGACGATGAGTGAGACGGACTTTTCCTATTTGCGGCACCTGATGTTTCTCTGGCGTAGCGCCGAGACGGAAAGTCTTCTGGCCCGGCTGAAGAGACCGCTCAAGCTTTCCCAACTCCCGGAAGGGGCAGGCGATCACTCGCTGGAAAGGCTTCTCCTCCGTTTGGGAGAAGCGCTCAGCGAAGAACGCGATCTCTTGTTTCTTTTTCACCTCAACGTGTTTTCCTCCTCCCTGATTCTCGCCGAGCGGTGTCCTTCCGGCCTGCGCCGGTTCGTTGCGGAGCATGTGGATCGAGGACGTTTGCTTCCGATCGAACCGCGCGATGGGGCATCCTGGACGGCGGTGCCGGTCGCCGAGGCCGTCTCCTCGCACGCCGCCCTCCGGTACTGGGTCCTGGGATGGGCTCCCGGCATGGCGGGCGGGGTCCTCGTTCCCCAATGGGCGGGGGATCTGCTGGATGGCGCGACACGGCAGGCGATTGAAAACGCGGCAAAGGCGGCCCGCCTGACGGTTCCCGGAAGTCCCGAGGGCGCCTTTGTCGCCTTTCCGCTGTGCAGCCCAGGGAAGGCCGGCAGCATCCGGGGCCGATCCCTCGGGCTGCCCCTTGGCCTGGCGTTCGCTGCCTTGTTGGGCTCGAAGAGAAAGAGGTTTGCGGCATCGATGCCGGTTGCAACCGGCGTTCTGGACCCGGACGGGAAGGTCCGCGCCGTGGGGATGCTCGAGATCAAGGCGGCTTGTTTTCAGAGAGAAATCGACGGCGTCAGGGCGTTGCTTTACCCCAAGGAAAACGAGGTGCCTCGCGAATGCCCCCTGGCGGAGGCGATTCCAGTCGCCTCCCTCGAGGAGGCTCTCTTCATGGTGGAGCTCCACGGGACGGGTGAGGCTCACCGCATCCTCGAGTTCCACCAGATGTTGCAGGACCCGAAGGCCTTCGTGGCGGGCTGCGCCAATCTGCCCTCGCAGTGGCTTCGGTGGGCCGTCGCCGACGGCCGCCACACGGGGATCGTCGGACCTGTCTTGTCGTCGCAGAAGTTCTTTGAGGAGTTGATCGGCCGCGTTCAGTCCGCCTTGAAGTCCTGGGATCTGGATCTGGCCTCCGCCATTTGTGCGGTTCTCGATCCCGATGCTGTAGGAAAATCCTCCGAAGCCTTCCCGCTGGCCGCCTTTCGCTGGTTTGTCCTCAATCTCGCCCTGGCCAACCACGAAGGAGATGTCGACCGGGCCGAAGAATTCGTGAAAAGAGCGGGCACGTTGCTCGAACGGGTCGAGGGAGTCGCCCTTGAGGCGGCGGCCGAGTATTTCGCCTGCCGCATGGTGGCCGATCACAACCGCTATCGCTTCGTTCCCGAGATTCCCGCCGACCTGGCACGGACCCTCAACAGGCTCGAAACGCGGTACGCCGCGACTCATCCTCCCGGTGCGAAAGGGTTTGACCTCGCCTTGGGCAGCCTCTACGGAACGATTGCGCAAAATTTCGCCTTTTGCGGCCCGGGGCATTTGAGCACGGCGCTCGCTTGGTTTGCGAAGGCACGAGCCGCCCTGGGGGAGGGGACGGTCCCCGATCATTTCCCGGATTGGAAACGCCAGCTGCACTATGCCGTCTTTGCCTATTTGGATGCCGGAAAACACCTCGAGGCGGAAGATTGTCTTTGCCGTTATTTCGAGTTGTCCGGCCTTGCCGTCCTGGATCCTGCTTCCATCCCCCTGGACCCACCGTGGGGGCACAACCTGCTCGCGCGGTTTCTGGCCGACGTTTTTCCCCCGGGTCCTGCCGAGAGCTATCTGGAGTGGGCGGCCTCTTTCGACTTCGCCCCGCCCGGGGTCGAGCATCCCTGGCAGCTCTGGACGTACAACTTGGGCCGGATCGCTCTCCGGACCGGGAATCACCAAGCGGCGGCGCTCTGTTTTCGCAAAAGCATAGAGTTATGTCTCCGAGGAAAACCCACGGTTTGCGTCATGGCCCTCTTGCCCTTGTCCGGCCTGGTGGCTCTGAACGAAGTGCCTGCCGATTTCGTCGCGGTAGAGAAACGGGTTGCATCTGCCGCGGTTCATCTGAACCCGGTCCATTTCGAACCTTTTTTGAACCGGCCCCTTCTGCGGGCGCTCGAGGAAAACGGCACACGCCTGGCCGCACTCTTTCCGTTCATGTACCGATAGCGAAGCCAATCCTACGCGGATGATCGGTTTTGAAAAAATGATGCTCGCGGCCGTGACTAGGTGACGGGAGTCGATCATGCGTTACGGGAATTATCGCTTTCACATCCGGTTTGAGACCGACGCGGAGCTTCCACCCTACAAGGGCTCGACCTTCCGCGGGGTTTTCGGCCATGCGCTCAAGCGCACGGTGTGCGTCCTCCGCCACCAGGAGTGCCCTGCCTGCATCCTGCGGAAGAAGTGCCTTTATATGCAGGTGTTTGAGACCCCGCTCGCCCTACCGGAAAATACCGCCGTCGTGAACGGTTCGGTCCCTCACCCTTTTGTGATCGAGCCACCCCCGGAGACGGCCACTTCCTACCGCCCCGGGGACAGTCTCGAGTGCGGCTTGCTGCTGTTTGGCGAGGTGAACCGCATGCTGCCGTATTTCATCCATGCCTTCGAGGAGATGGGTCAAATCGGGATCGGCCGTCGCGGCGGCGACGGAAGATCAGGGCTGTTTCGACTGATGGAAGTCACAAGCCGCGGCGCAACCGTTTACGCGGCCGTGGACGGCCGTCTTCATGCCGAGGAAGCAACCGAGGAGCTCGATCCCGCCCCGCGTCGCGGGGGAGGGCCCAAACCCGGTCAGGTCCGGGTTCATCTCGAAACCCCCCTGCGTTTTAAGCGGGAGGGGCGGCTTTCCGACGGGCTGCCCTTCGAAGCCCTCGTGCGCCTGATGCTGCGCCGGGCCTCCTCGCTCATGGGGGCCTTCGGCGAGGGCGAGCCCGATCTCGATTACCGCGGCTTGGTGGCCCGCGCCAGAGCCGTTTCCAGCGATCCTTGTAAGCTCCGATGGGTCGACTGGGAGCGTTACTCCAACCGGCAGAAGCTGCGCATGCAGCTTGGCGGCGTGACCGGCGCGGTGACCTACCGGGGCGACCTCGCTGAGTTCATCCCGCTGATGGAGTTCTGCGAAAAAACCCACATCGGCAAGCAAACAAGCTTCGGGCTAGGGAAGGTGAAGATCGAGCAGAAATAAAGGCCTTTGGAGAAGCTGGAAAGATTGTAGCCGATAGGAGCGAAGCATAATCAAAGTCGTTTTTACAGACAGGTCAGTCGCTGAACCAGGGAGAATGACATGATCCAGACGATCAGTTGCAGCGTTCATTTCGTGGCCCCTGCGTTTCTCGGGGATGCAGACCAGAAAGGGACCTGGCGAACGCCGCCCTTCAAGGCTCTGCTCAGGCAGTGGTGGCGGATCGCTGTCGCCGGCCAGCTAGGTTACGACTACACCCGCCTAAGGGATAAGGAGGGCAAACTCTTCGGCCATGCCTGGTTGACCGGTAGAGAGGGAAAAACCTGGGCGATGCAAGGGCGGGTGCGCTTGAAGCTCGATCGATGGGACAGTGGAACGCTGTCTGCCTGGCCGAAAGATCTGGAAGTGTATCACCCCGAAGTCAATAGATCTAAAATCGGAAGCCATCTTTACTTAGGTTTCGGTCCCTTAGAATTTAATAAGGTAACTAGGGTAACAGCTTTAAAGAATAAGCCCGCCATCAATGCTATTACCGAATGCTCAAAAATTACCCTCGCTTTTCCGGAGAAAGAGACAGAAACGATTTTGCAGGTCTTACAGCTCATAAACTGGTTCGGTTCTGTGGGCGGCCGGTCCCGAAATGGATGGGGGTCACTAACTTTGTTGGCCCCTGAAGAAGGAAAAATACTTCCGTCGGATGATTTCCTGGAAGGTCGATATTTGGATAAAATTGGTGCCCAAATCCGCCTCTTGGATCAATGCATGCAACTCGATTGGCCACATGCGTTCGGACGGAGTGCTGATGGCAAGCCTCTGTTCTGGAAGACAAGAGAAGAATATCAAGAGTGGCCTGAGGCGATGCAGGAACTTGCTCGTGTAAAGATCGCTTTCAGAACCGGATGCTCCATTGCCGAAAACAAAGACTGGCAAAACCCTACTTTTGAAGAGCGACACCTTTTGTCATATCCCGTGACCAACCATGGTGTTGCCGGTTGGGTAAAGAAAAAGAAAGACAACAGGGATAATAAAGACGAGAGGGAGAATTTTGAAACTGACCGCCGCGGCAAACTTAAACAAGAAGATCGTCTGGCCAATCAGCTTCGCTTCAAACTCTTGAGGGCAAATTCAGGAAAGTTCGTTGGGATAGCCTATCATTTGCCGCACGGTTTGCCAAAACAACTAAAAAAGAAACTTGATGATAGCAGAATTAACAAACACAAAGCGAACCTGGAATGGCAGCTTTCGGTTTGGAGAAAGGTGCATGCTATCTTAGACCGCGAAATGACCCGGATTGAAAGGGCTCCGCAATGAATGACCTAAACCTTAGAATCTGGAAAGCCAAACTGGCCGCTTGGGTGCATGACCCGGCGGAAAAGGCCTTGGTGCTGCTTCGCGACAGTGTCGGCCACGAGGGCGGCACCGTGGCTGAACTTCGGAAAGAGCTGTTCGGCGCTGACGGGGCTGAAAAAGATCTAAGCAATCTCGCGCCTCTGATTGTCAAAGCCGATCGATGGGCTGCTGCGGCGGACCGCCCTCAGTTCCCCCGCTCACCGACCAAAAAGCTGCCTGGTGTGCGTTTTTACGAGAATCCCCAATTCGTTCACCCGCTGTCCGGTGAGCGTTACCGCATCATTGGTGGATTGACCGAGGTTGATCCCTCCCACATCAAGGCTGTCAGCCTGGATCACTTCCGGGACTACGTCGTCAAGACTCCGGAGGGCGAGATCGACTGGCGTTCGACCGCATTGGCTTTCTGGCGCTTTGGCCCGTTTTTGGGAGCGAAAGGCATCCAAAGCCTCTGGTCGCTTCTTCCTGCCGATACCCGGGTCCCGGACCACACGATCTGGGCCCATTTGGACCTGGCCTCAGCCTTTGCGACAGCCTTTGCATCTGGCGTTGAGGAATCTCCAGCCCTTCTTTCGATGAGTTTCGGCCCCGTGCAAGGATTCATCGCCCAGGCACGCAGTACATCGGACCTCTGGGCAGGTTCTCACCTGCTATCTTTTATCGCATGGCAGGGGCTCAAGAGGGTCTGCCGGGAATTGGGTCCCGATGCCGTTATCTTCCCCCAGCTTCGGGGAATTCCGCTGGTCGATCTCTGGCTGCGAGATGAGATGGGGCTCAACCGGGAATGGTTCGAGGAACTTGAATGGACAAGACGGGCCACCGACACCAATCCGCTTTTCTCCGCCGCCCTGCCCAATCGTTTCGTGGCTCTGGTACCCGCCTCCCGCGCCCATGGACTGGCAGAGAGCATTACCGGAGACGTCCGTAGCTGGGTTCGGGCCGAAGGGATGGCCGTGGTTGCTGAGCTCCTGCGGGTGGCGGGAATGGAGGATACAACATCTCTGCCCTGCCACGAGCAGATCGTAACCCAACTCGCAGACTTTCCCGAGGTTTATTGGGCCTCTGTCCCCTGGACCCTCATAGAGGATGAAAATGCTCACAATATAAAGAAGTTGTCTGACGCCATGGCCCCATTTTACCCTGTCGCAGATGCCGAAGCCCCCGGTTTTCTCGGACATGAGGCGTGGAAGGTGCTGGCTGACCCCATCGATTTTGAAGGTGCGGAATTTTACAGGCCCAATCCGGGTGTGCTCTACCCCGCTCTCTATGATCTCCTCGAGCGAACGAGCGCCGCGGCGAAGTCGATGCGTCCATTTGAAGCTCTTGACCAGGAAGGGTTTCGCTGCTCGATGTGCGGTGAGCGCGAGTGGCTCTGTACGCAGCGTTCCGAACTGAGCCTTTCTCCGGGTGATCGAAAAGATACGATCTGGGCCAAGGTGGCTGGGCGAAAGCCTGCCTGGGCAAAGAAGGGGGAGCACCTTTGCGGCCTCTGCGCTTTGAAAAGGCTGTGGCCGACCAGATTTGTCGAAAGAGTGAGGACGGTCGTGGGGCAGCATGTCCAACGCTATGTGGTTTCTACGCACACGATGGCCCTTGCCGCCAGCATCGGGCGCTGGCTGAATGACCCTGAACGAAAACATCTGCCCCCAAAATGGCAGGCTCAGCTGACTAGCTGTGAACCGGCGGCCCTACCGGCTTTACTATCAGCTCGTCTGCTCGAGGAAGGAGACGAACAGGCCGGCCTGCTGGCGCGGCGCCTGCCCTCTCTTCTGGACATGCTGCGCGAGGAGGGGCGGAGCGAGGATCCGGACCAGCGGCAGCAGGCTGGTGAGCTCTTCGAAGCACTGCAAAAGGATCTAAAAGAGATTTTTCACCACAAGCCGGAGGCCTACTATGCCTTGATCATGATGGACGGGGACCGGATGGGCGCCTGGCTGGCAGGAGGCGAGCAGCAATACAGCATCCGATACAGGGAGTCCTGGCATGAGAGCATCCAGGAGCAGGCTCAGGCGATCGCCGCGGACAACGATCAGGTAAGGCGATACCTCGAGGCCTATCGGCCTCCATCTCCAGCACGCCACATGGCCATTTCTGGAGCTTTGAACGGCTTCGCCCTCGACCTCTCGAGGCACGCCGTGGAGGCGCTACATAGCGGCAAGCTGATCTATTCCGGCGGCGATGACGTGCTCGCCATGGTACCGGTGGACGACTTGTTGGCCGTTATGTTCTTGCTGCGTCTGCTTTATAGCGGCATCTCCCTCGGCTCGGATATGGACCGTGATCTTCTGTTCGGTCCGGCGGTTCGAGACCTGCGCGTGGGAAACGGGCACGTCCTGTTGAAGGGACGTCTCTTCCGGGCCATGGGCCGCAAGGCCACCGCGTCGGCGGGAGCGGTGATCGCCCATCACACGGCGCCTCTTGCCATGGTGCTGCGAACCCTGCGGCGCACCGAAAAGCGTGCCAAGGAGGTGGGCGGCCGGGATGCCTTCGCAGTGACGATTCTCAAACGGTCCGGCGGAGCGGTGGAACTGACTTGCCCCTGGTTTCCCGGCGGTCAGCCGGTTGGAGAAGGGCTTTCGGCCAGCCCCATGGGTGTGTTGGTGAGGTTGCGTAACGTTTTTGCGACCGAAGGTGCCCTCTCCCGGCGTGCCGCCGCCATCATTCAGCAGTGGTCCGAACGATTGCCTGGCCCTGACTTGCTGGCAGAGCCGGCGGCGTACCAAGAGATGCTGTCCAAAAACCTGGCGTACCAGCTCGCACGCCAGAGCGGCCCTGCCCACAAGGAAAGCAATGCTCGCCTCGGAGCGGAGCTGGCGGATCTGGCCGTTAAGGCCTGGGAAAGAAGCGGTCGGAACGCCGCCTCCGGATTTTTGGTCGACCTTTTGGCCGTGGCTGAGTTTCTAGCGCGGGAGGGCCGAGCCGAACCTGCCGGGACCGTCGATCGCCAAGGAGGTGCAGCATGAGCGAATTTCTCTTTATCGAACCTCTGGATGTTCTGCACCTGCGCGGCAACCTGCTTTTCGGTGCCCCCGGCGACCACGCCGAAACCCTCATGCCGCCCTGGCCATCAGTAGCTGCCGGTGCCATCCGCTCCCGCATGCTGGTCGACGCCCGCGTAGACTTGCGGGCCTTCGCCAAAGGAGAAGAGACTTCCCTTTCCCCGGCTCTGCGGGCCGCTCTCGGAACACCGGACAGACCGGGAAGCTTTCGCTTGTTCCACTTCAGCCTCGGGCGACGGTCGGACGGCCGGATCGAGCCGCTGATCCCGCTCCCGGCCGATCTCAGGGCCGTCGGGACGGGCAGGGCTCAGAGCGACTGTCAACTCCTTTCACTTGAGCCGGAAAAACCCGACCCTGAAATCGGTATCTCCGCCGCTACAGAGAGGATCCCGGTGTGGAGATCCGATGTTTCCACAAAACCCTTGGAAGGATTCTGGCTCGACTTCAGCGGACAGGCCGCTTACCTCGCGGGGGAGCCGATCGCATCAACGCAACTGGTTCATAAGAGCACCCTGTGGGGGGCGGACCCCCGCCTGGGGATCGCGATGGACGCGGGCACCCGCACGGCCGAAAAGGGCCGAATTTACACTTCGGAGGGCGCTGTCCTTAGGGAAGGAGTGGGTTTCCTGGCGGGTGTTCAAGGTGCCGATGGGGTGTTGCCCCGAGACGGGCTTCTGCGATTCGGCGGTGACGGGCGGGGGGCCGCGGTGAGCCGGCCGGCCGTTTCCTTGCCCGAACCGCCCTGGGAACGAATTTCGCGCGACAGAAGGTTTCGGATCGTGCTGAGCACGCCGGGGATCTTTCCGGGCGGCTGGATTCCGCCGGGTTTTGAGCTGAAGGACGGCCGATGGCTCCTGGAAAAAGAGGACATCTCCTGCCGTCTGGTTGCGGCCGCGGCAGCCCGTGCCGGTGTGATCAGCGGCTGGGATCTTGCCTCTCAGAGACCAAAAACCGCTCGCCGGGCTGCTGCCGTCGGGTCCGTATACTGGTGCGACGAGTTCAAAGGAGACATCGCGGCGCTCAAGCGCCTGCACGAAAACGGCCTCTGGGACTTGGTGCCAAATGAAGACCCGATGCGACGGTCCGAGGGATTCAACAACATCATGATCGCGGCGTGGCCGCGGTAAATCATCATTCGAGGAGGTCCCATGTTCGAGGAAGCACGCGCGATGTTCATCTACTGCGTCAGTCCGGTCCACATGGGGGCGGGGACCGCACTGGGTGTGATCGACAACCCCATTCAGCGGGAGCGGCATACCGGGTACCCCACCATGGCGGGCTCGGGTCTCAAGGGGGCCTTTCGGCACCATCTCTCCGCAGCTTGGAACAAGCAGGATATCTGGAGAGTGTTCGGGCCGGATGCGGGCGATTCCGCCGAGCATGCCGGCGCCTTGAGCCTCTCTGATGCACAGCTGGTGGCTTTTCCTGTTCGTTCCGCCAAGGGTGCCTTTGTTTATGCCGCATCGCCTACCACCCTGGCACGGACAGCCCGCCTGCTAAATGCAGCTGGGATTCGGGATGCGCAATGGAAAATTCCCGCTGTCGCAGAAGGCAACTGCCGGCTGGTCAACCGCCAGCTTACGGTCGGGGGCAAAATCGCACTGGAATCCTTCGAGTTCACGGCGATCGAAGACAATGGACTCAATACAATCTCCGGCTGGCTGGCTGCCAACGCTTTGCCGGCCGGGGTGGCCTATGACTTCTTCAGGGAAAAGATAAAGAGCGACATGGTCCTCCTTTCGGACGAGGACTTCGGCCATTTCGTGCGCAACGCCACCGTCGTTGAGCCTCACGTGCGCATCAACGACGTCAGCGGCACGGCCGAGGAGGGAGGCTTGTTCTACACTGAGAACCTGCCGCCCGAAAGCATTCTTCTGAGCCTCGTCATGGCATCTAAATGTCGCGGAAAGGGCGAGCTCAGCGCGTCCGAAATCATGGAGCTATTTGCGCACGGCAAGAGCGGCAGTGACCAAAAAGGCATCGACGGAGCCCTGGTGCAGGTGGGCGGAGACGCCACCACCGGCCGGGGTCATGTGGTGCTGACCATCGCGGGAGGGAAGAACCATGCCCAGTCTTGAACAGATAAGAGCCCGCTATGCCTGGCAGCAGGTAACCCACCACGGTGACAAGGAGTATGCCAACCTTGCCAAGGCGGCCCCCTCGCTTGTCATGGGTAACGGCCTCATGCAGACCCTGGCCTTCTTCACCAGCAAGGGCAAGCCCCACCATCTTCGCTTATGTGAGGACATCTGTCGATGGCTCATGGAGCAATTCAATATTCCGGCGGAAAGAAGCAACGAGGAGGACCACTGGCGTTTCTACGCCACAATGGTCTTTCTGCACAGGAGCGAGCCGGTCCAATATCGCCGGGCAACCGACGAGGCCATGGAGTTGCTGCGCTGGACCCGCCAGTTCGCCTCCGCAGTAAATGGGTAGGCGGTTGAACGTATGCCGACCTTTGAACCCGCAACCGATGTAATGTTTTGGGCCGCATGTGATTCAGGATCGGAGGGCTCGGCGCGGGTGCTTTTTGATCAGCGGGGTTCAGCGCTAAGGAGGAACCAATGGGAATTTATGCAGTGCCATCCTACATGGATGCCCACCTGGGCGCGTCCGGCAAGCATCCCTTCGGAGAAATGGACAATTTGCCGCCGGGGCACTGGTTCAATTTCTTCTTCCCTTGCTGGCAGAGAAACGACTGGAAGAAAGAAAAGAACAGGGACAAGAAGGCATTAGGGAGCATAACTAATGTCGGGCGCCTGGGCGCGGCCATTCAAAAAGCCCTGGTCGCACGACAGAAGCTTGCAGCAGCATCTCTCGGTGAAGCCTGCCTCTCCGTGGAGGCTCAAACCAGCAGCCCATTCATGACCGGTCTTGGCATGGAGCACCCGCTTGAGAACGGCTTTGCCTTCATTTCGCCATACGGCATCCCTTACCTGCCGGGGAGCGGGGTCAAAGGAGTACTGCGCAGAGCCGCTGAAGACCTTGCCCTTGGACTCTACGGGGACGCCGGCGGTTGGGATATGCTGACGGTGTGGCGACTTTTCGGCTTCGATCCTTCGAGCGCCCACCTGAAAGGGTTTCGCGATTGTCCGGACGAAGTTCTGGTCGAGTTGACGGAGGAAAGAAAGAAGCTCTACGCGAGAAGCCTGGATGCTGTCTCCTTTGAGGATGCGTGCTGCTTCCTTGAGGAAATGCTGAGCCCCGATGAGCGGAAACCCTACGCCGATGACCCGCGTCAGTTTCTCTTTGCGATCCAACGAGATAAAAAATTGCGCGATTCCCTGGCCTGGCAGGGGGCGCTCCGTTTCTGGGATGTGTTCCCGGCGGTCCAAGACCTGGCGGTGGAGATTTTAAACCCTCACTATGGCCAATATTATCAAGGGGAATCCCCGCCTACGGACTGCCAATCCCCAGTGCCGGTCTTCTTTCTGGCCATCCCGCCAGGGGTGACATTTATATTCCATGTTCACTGCCTCGAAAAAAACTTGCCCGATCAACTAAAGACCAGCTGGCGCAGACTCCTTGCAGCCGCCTTCGCCCAGGCGTTCGATTGGGTGGGTTTCGGTGCAAAAACAGCGGTAGGCTACGGCCGATTCCAGCCAATACGTTTTTCCGGTATGACATCGAGGGCCCCGGGTTCAGCGTCCATAGACGCGACGGGCAGATCGCCGGAGACACCCTCGGCTCCCCGGGACCAGGAGACCGTCCGCCAGGCCGAGGTCCGAAACTTCCGTAACTCCTTGCCGAAACTTCAGGATCTTCCGGGACAGATTGACCGGCTGCTGCGTACTGTGCGTTCTTTTTCAGATGAAGAGACGCGCAGGCGGTGCTGTCAAGTGCTCCTCGAGCATGCGAGATCCAACAGAAAAAAATTAAAGGAAGCCGAAAAGACCGGCAAGGATTGGGTTAAGAAGCTCAAACAGCTTTGCACCGAGTTGGGGGTAGAATGAGCGTTGCCACCAGCCTGCTTTTGCTCTTCAACCACACCCTCACCGCGTTGCAAGTGGAGGATGCTCGGCGATCTTTGGGGGTGGTTCACATCCACAACCTTCCAGAGGATCTGAGGCCGGTCTGGGACTCGATCCCGGCCGGTCTGGATGCCATCGAAGCCCACCTTGCGCCGGTTCGAAACTGGGTTCTGCAGACCGCGCGGCCGGGGGACTATACCCTGATCCAGGGCGATTTCGGGGCGACATATCTCATGGTGAAGTTTGCCTTCGAACAGGGCTTGATCCCAATTTACTCGACAACAGAGCGCAAGGCCGTCGAGGAGATCTTTGAAGACGGTACCGTGAGGCTTTCCCACCAGTTCAGGCACTTGCGGTTCCGTAAATACGGAGAATAGCGATGGCGAAGCTTTTTCTATCGTTTCTAGGCGCCAACAATTACGAACCCTGCGTGTACTACCAAGGGCAAAAGCCCCCGCTGCCGGAGCGTCGGGCGGTTCGTTTTGTCCAGGAGGCAACCATCGGCCGATATTGCAAAGAGTGGGGAGCGGGGGATCGCATTGTCATTTTCACAACCCGCAAGGCCTATGAGAAAAACTGGCTCGACGGAGGGCACGGAGAATGCTCATCCGAAGTCGGCTTCCCCTGGGAAGGATTGAAGACTCGAATCGCGGCCATGGGGTTGGACCCCGGCCTCAAAGCTCAAAATGTCCATATCCCGGACGGGTCGGACGAGGCCGAAATCTGGGAGATCTTCCGAATTGTCTACGACACGATTCAAAAGGGCGACGAGGTGGTTTTCGATATCACCCACGCGTTCCGGTCCATACCGATGCTGGCGATCGTCATCTTGAGCTACGCCCGGGTTCTCAAGGAAATCACCATAGCCGGGATTTACTATGGGGCATTCGAGATATTAGGAAGCCTGAACGAGGTCAAGAGCATACCCATTGACCACCGGCTGGCCCCCATCCTGGACCTGACGCCGATCGCCGAATTGCTCGAATGGACGAGCGCGGTAGATCGATTTGTCAACTCAGGGGATCCCGCCAGGGTCAGCGCGCTCACCAAAGCTGGGGTGCGGCCGATCTTGAAGCAGACCAAGGGGGCTGACCAGGCCGCCGATACACTGCGCAGGATCGCCGACAGCCTCGAACGCTTCTGCGCGGTCATGTCCACCTGCCGTAGCCTCAAAATCACCGAGGCCGCGGAGCGCTTGAACATCCTGCTCGCATCCTTGGAGCGGTCGGAGATTCTCCCCCCATTCTCCCCCCTTTTTAACTTCATCAAGAACAATCTTCGGGCTTTTCAAGGGAATCGAGTGGAAGACGGCCTCCAGGCCGTCGCGTGGTGCATGAATCACGGGTTGATTCAGCAGGGTTTCACCATACTGAACGAGTTGTTGATCAGCTGGGTCCTGAGCAAAACGATCGGTGAGACAAATGACGTGAAGCTCCGTTCGCTGCCATCTCATGCGACCACGATCCTAAGAGAGGGCCTTCAGGGCTGCCCGGAACGGTGGGATAAGATTGCAACAGAAAACAGAGACCTTGTTCGGCGTATCATCATCCTTTTTGAGGAAGATCGGGATATTTTGGATACGATCAATAAAATCAGAGACTATCGAAACGACATGAACCACGCCGGCTACAGAGAAAATCCAATCAACGAGAAGAATTTTTCGAAGGCCTTAAAAGAACTCTTGGAAAAAGTCAGCATCATTCTCTTGGGTCAATCCGGCTCTCAAAGCGGGTAGCCTCCCGCCTTTCTTTTACTCGCTTCGATCGAGTGGATGACCATCCGCCGCCGTAGCGGCGGTGTAACTATCCGCAGACAACACAGTCTGCATTCATCGCTCGTCCCAAACAAAACGCCGCAGTCATTCATCACGCCCGTGTAGCTCTCTGCCTGAATCTGATCAAAAGCGGTATGGGTTTACGGTCTTGTTGGTCGTCTCCCCTCGAGCCCTTCTGTCCATTTGGCAGTTCATAGGCAAGGGAAAAATTTTTGAAAAATCGTTAAACAAATCCGTATCACATGTCAGAACAGCGGATGACATCTTTTTGGCTTTCTGACATGGAGGCTCTCATGACGAACCCCGCGGAAAACAAAACCGTTCTGGGTCTCGAAGGAGGAAGCCGCGAAACTCTCGGAGACGAATTTGTCTCTGCAGAGACGATCGTGTCGGTCAAACGCACCGCAGCCGAGCGGAACCAGCGGCTTGCACTTGTGGAAATCGCGGAATTGTCTCGCGAAAACCGATGGGAGGACATCCTTGCCGCTTTTTTCCCGATCGAGGAGAAACTCCCGGAGCTTGCAGATGAGGGATTGGATCTTCCGGTGAGGGAAAAGGTCGCTTTCGCTCTCGGGCAGCTTGGGCGTTTCGATCAAGCGATCGCCGAGCTTCAAACCTGCATCGAACGTGAACCTGAAAACTTCAGGTGCCACAGCTCCTTTGCCTATACGGCGTACAATTCGCTCTATGCGGCCAAGAAGCGGCAGATTCTCCTTGCCGGCCGCCATCGGGCGGAGCGCATTCGCTTGGCGCATCGTCATTTTCAAGCCGCACAAGCTCTCCGACCAGATGGGGTCACCGTGTTTTACCGGGAGGGGATGCTCTGGAAGCAGATCGAGGGCAAAGCGGACCGGGCGCTTCCTCTCTTTCAGAAAGCGGTGGCCAACTGGGAGAGCCTGGCCGAAGAGGAACGAGAAAAGCGCCATCAGGAGCGAAAAAATTACGTGAAAGCCCTGTATCAATTGGCCTCTGCGCTTTGCGCCGTGGAGCGACCGAAAGCGGCTCTACCCATTCTTGAGAAATGCATCGCCGAAGATGAACAAAGCGGTCACCTGTCGGCGGTTCACAAGTATTTCGCTCTGGGCAAGGTGCACTTCATGCTGAACCGGCTGGTGGAAGCCCGGGATGCGCTTCAGTTCGCCCTGCGCTTCCGGGCAGAAGAGCCGATCGATTTCGTGCATGAGCTCTTGGGCCGCGTTTTTCTGGGAATGAACGACCCCGGAAAAGCCTTGGAGGAGGTTCGCCGCGTACCCGAAAAGATTCGAAAGCCCTACGTGCGCTGGACCGAATTCGATGCGCTTTGCGCTCTAAAACGCTGGGATGAGGCGAGGACGGTGTTGAGGCGGGCGCTGGAACGCGACGGCAGATCACGGCACAAGACGCTGATTCGTCTATGCCGGCTGGAATATCTTCTGGGCAACGCCGAAAAGGCTTTCAGCTGCGCGGCGGATGCAGACCGGTTCTTCCGGGAGCAGTGGGGAAACCCCTGCGCGGATGCGCTGTTCTGGATGGCTGTGTGCGCCATCAAGACCGGCGACTGGGAGAAAGCGCGTTCGCTGGCAGAGGAACTTCGGGCTTTTCGGCCGGGGTATGAAAAGCTGGACCTTCTTCTATCCAAGCTCGAAGTTGCCCTGGAGAACAAAAGGGGGTGAGGGCCGTGACCACGAACCTTCCGGAAACGGGGGACCGGGGAAACAAGACCGACCTCCGGTTGCTTCTCTCCAGGCTCGAGGAAGAGTTCATTCAGCGGGGAACCTCCGAGACGATCACCCGGGTGCTTCAGCGGGAAGAGCTGCGACGTCAGGCCTCGGGGGAGGAGCTCCTGAGGCTCGCGCGACTTGCCCAGATGGCGGGTGAGATCGAAACGGCGCGTGAACTTCTGGAAGACCTCGTGCGCCGAGAGTCGGGCTTTCGGGAGGCCTGGGACGATTTGCTCGAGCTGCTCTGGATCTTGGGTGATCGCCGGGGCTTCGCCCGTCTGCTTCCCGCGGTCCGGTCTTCGCTCGGCGAAGAAACGTACCGGCTCTGGATGAAAAAACTCGGCCCGGATCAAGGACCCAAAACGGTGTCCCCGGAAGAAGGGAAGGATCCGGGGTCCCCCTTCGTCGAGCTTGCCGAACGAAGGCAGGCGCTTGAGCGTTATCTCCGGTTGTTCTCGGGACGGGAGGACTGCTTTGCTCGGCAGTGGGCGGACCGGGGTGAGGGAAAAAGCGGTTATGTCCCCGAACGGCGCCCATTTGGCTTTTCCGAGCTCGAAGAGCATCTCGCCGGCCGTAAGACCTACGGCATTTATCTTCTCCAATCGGATGCCAGGGTGCGTACAGCTCTCATCGACATGGATCTCGCGGCTCGTTTTCGACAGGGTCGGGTATCGGCCGAGGATCGGCGACTCATCTACCGTGAGCGCGAGTATCTTTTTCAGCGGATCCGCGAGATTTCCGGCGAGGCGGACACTCGGCCTTTGATCGAGTTCAGCGGCGGCAAGGGATACCATTTCTGGTATTTCTTCGATCCCCCTAAAGAAGCCAACCTCGCGCGTGCTTTTCTGGAATGCATTCGACAGACGCTCGCAGGAGATGTGAGCACCTTTCATCTCGAGGTCTTTCCCAAGCAGGATTCTCTTTCGGGCAAGGGCTTGGGGAATCTCGTGAAACTGCCTCTCGGGATCCATCGCCTGACCGGCAAGCGCTCTTATTTCATCGACTGCGCGGATCGATCGACCGAGGCCCAGTTGTCCTTTTTGCAGCAGGCGGTTTACACCGACCCGGAACGGGTGAGTAAAAAGGTCACCGCCTCTTCGACCGCCTCCGTCGTCGTGCACCCGAAGCATGCGAAATGGGTGGAAGAGTTTCCCGAGCTACACAGGTTGGAGACCTGCTGTCCGCCGCTTGGCCAGATCATGGCGGCGTGTCGCTCAGGAAGCGCTCTTTCGATTCGCGAGGAAAAAGTTCTCTGTCACACCGTAGGCTTCCTGAACCGTGGCAAGACGTTGCTTCACGCGTTGCTGCGCAATCAGCAGGAGTACAATCCCCACCTCGTGGATTACCGGATCAGCCGGCTTCGGGGAAGCCCTCTTGGGTGCCGCAGGATCCATGCCCTGATGAGCTATGTGGGCGATTATTGTCGTTTCGATGACTCGGGCGACTATGCTCATCCTTTATTGCATCTGGAGCCGGCACATCGTGGGACAATTTCCAACCGGAGCGAGAAGGAAGAAAACCTGGCCGGTGCGATCGAGAACCTTCGCGAGGCGATCTCCCGTGTCGAGAGGTTTCTCAAATGACCGAAGCCGTGTATGTGCTCGAGCCGGGAAGCTACCTGCGGCGGGAGGGCCTCGCACTCAAGGTCGTCAAGGAGGGCGAGACGATCGAAAACATACCCGCTGACGGCTTGAAGCGATTGATTCTTGTAGGCCATGTCAACCTGAGCGGTGCGGTGCTGGACTACCTCATCCAGAACCGGGTTGAGACGGTATTCCTCACCCCCACGGGGCGATTTCGGGCGAGGTTGATGCCCGATGAACATAAGCACGTTTCGTTGCGCCGTGCCCAGTATCTTACGCTTTCAGACCCACGGAAGGCGCTCTCGATTGCCGCCGCCATCGTTTGCGGTAAAGCTCAAAACTGCATGCAGATGCTGATCAGGCGTGCATCGGACTATCAAGCCCCGGAGCTTAGAAAGGCCGCGGCAAGCATGCGCCCAATGGTTCTCCAAGCAAGCCGGGCCCAGAGCCTCCCCGAGCTTCGCGGGATCGAGGGCGCGATCGCTCGGCTCTATTATGCAGCGTTTCCCGGAATGATCCGCAACCCGCTCTTCTCGTTCCACGGAAGAAATCGCAGGCCACCGCTGGACCCGATCAATGCGCTGCTCTCCTTTGCGTACACGCTCGTAACAAACGAGGTGCTTTCCGCAATAAAAACGGTCACTACTGTCCCAACGTTGTAATCTGATGATTCTCTAACCTGTTAAGACCAAACAACTTATTAGCCAAAATGGCATTTTTCGATTTGAAAT
>FWPV01000949.1_pt1 | contig 85499 bp, 70 predicted proteins | sample 2228371 | NCBI WGS metagenome assembly FWPV01 (sample SAMEA103939776, study PRJEB20133) | metagenome
GGTGCACGCCTTTTGGTGGTCTTTGCCATAGTTCCTTGCACTTGGTGCACCTCAAAATCCTAAAATCCCAGCTCTATTCCTAACTGAATCATTTTTTTTGATTTATCAGCAGGCCCTACTTAGGGATCTAAAAAAAGCCAGCTTTAACCTTCGATTTTTTGAAAACCATTATTAGTAAATCACGGAAAACAGGCTCTGAAGTAGGACCGTAGTCACCCTGAGCGGAGTCGAAGGGTCCTCGACTCCGCTCGGACTGACATAATTTTTGTGACCCAAACCAATCGATCATTGGCAGAAGAGTTGAAAGGTCATCAACTCGGCTAAAGGTGACAAATTTTACTTTTGAAACTTCCTCATCATTGTTGTTGGGAGGAAGAATCGGATCGAATTTCCTTATCTCGCGATACGCTGAAACAGAATTCCACCCTGGCGAGTAGGAGATCTCTTGCTCGGCCATTCGGTAGGTTCGCCGGTGCGGAAATCAACTGGAATTCTCATTTTTTTGGATACCATGTTTTCTTCTTCGCAAGCCATATAGACCATGATAGCTGTTAGGATGGCGTTATTTTTTATGTCGTCAAAGACCAATTTGTCGTAAGTATCCAGGTTGGTATGCCAAGTGATCGTGCCATAATCCCAAGCCAGAGAGCTTAGGTTAAAGGCAGGTACACCCGCAGCTACAAAGGAAACGTGGTCAGTTCCACCCGAACCCGGATTGCCTGGGAAGGAAGTTTCGATATCTCTGGTGATGTTTCTCGGTACTTTATTGAGCCATCTGCCGATGTATTCGTAGCTGTCTACGAAGCCTTGACCAGAGATATTGGCAATTCGGCCTGTGCCATTGTCTTGGTTGAAGAGCACCTGGATTTTTTCCAGCATCTCAGGGTGATCTTCTACAAAAGCACGGGAACCATTGAGCCCTTGTTCCTCAGAACCCCAATGGCCAACCAGAATGGTTCGCTTGGGATTTGGATAAACTTTTTTCAGGATGCGCATCACTTCCATCATGAGGATAGTACCGGTACCATTGTCCGTAGCTCCAGTGCCACCCTGCCAAGAATCCAAGTGGGCAGATAGCATGACATACTCCTCAGGCTTTTCGGTTCCTTTGATTTCTGCAATAGTGTTAAAAGTGGGCTGTAATCCGGTTTCCTTAGACTGGGCATTGACGTGGATTTTCGGTTTTTTGCCGCTTTCCACTAATCTAAACAGCATCCCATAGTCCTCAATAGAAAGATCAATAGTTGGGACTTGTCTAGTGGATGCAGAGAAGATTTTATTTGCACCCAGAGCTCTTGACCAATAGGAAGTGACCACACCGACCGCACCGGCATTTTCCAAAGCTATCGGAAGTGAGGTTCGGTTTTTCCCGGTCTTTTGAGTTCGCTCAAGCCAAGCTTTCTCCAAAGCTGCTCTTTTCTCTTTAATGGCCTCGAAAGACTCCTCTGTTCCCCATTTTTCCCAGTTGTCGTCCGGACGACCGGTGAGCTGTGGGGCAGAAATCATAACGTATTTGCCTTTCACGGAAGGGAGCCAGTTTTGGAAGGCCACTGAGTCTTGCAAATCCGGCAAAACAATCACTTCGGCTGTCAAGCCGCCTTCAGGTGATGAAGGACTCCAGGAAAGCTGGGTTCCAGCTAAGGTTCTAACCCAAGGCTCGACCATATCGATGTGAGTTATCCCACGATCCCAACCTCTCCACTCTCCCCATTTTTCATTGCGGGCTTCTATCCCCCAAGTTTTGTACTGATTTAAAGTCCAGTCATGGGCCTGCTGCATCTGAGGAGTTCCCACCAGGCGCGGACCGATACCGTCCAAAAGTTCGTGGGCAAGCGTTTCCAATTGGGAATTTTCTTTGGCCTCTTTGATTATAGCGTCAATGACTTGTTGATTTTGAGCCTGTACTTTGACAGACACCAAAAGCAAAAGCCCAAGGCCATAGCGATAGAATTTTTTCATAGCATTTTAGTTTAGGAGCTAAAAATAGAGGCAGTTTGGAAACTTTGCGAACCGCTTGTGGATATCAGAAGGATTCTAAAAATATTTTTGCTTTTGCAACTATATTCAGTTACTTTGAGTTGTGTCAAAAAAAGAAAAACTCCTAGCTCGATTTCTAGAAATGCCTAAAGATTTTCATTTCGATGAATTGATAAGTCTATTGGGGTATTTTGGATATGAAGAAGTGCGAAAAGGGAAGACGGCAGGGTCTAGGGTACGTTTTGAAGATAAAGAAGGTATACCGATTATGCTCCATAAGCCACATCCTAGTGGTATTTTGAAACATTATCAACTCAAGCAAATCAAAGAATTATTGAACCTATGAAATATTTGGAATACAAGGGATATACAGGCAGCATCGAGTACAGCCCTGAGGACAAGTTGATGTTTGGAAAAGTGGTTGGTATCCGAGGTTTGATTTCTTACGAAGGAGAAACAGGTAAACAGTTAGAAGAGGAATTTAAAGCTGCCGTTGATGATTATTTGACGATTTGCAAAGAGGAGGGAAAAACTCCTGAGAAGCCATTTAAGGGGAGTTTTAATGTTAGGATTTCTGCCTCCTTGCACCAAAAAGCCGCTTTGAAAGCGATGGAAGAAAAAACTTCTTTAAATAATTTGGTTGCAGAGGCTATTCGTTCCCATTTGAGCCGAGAAGAAGAATTAGCTTAATAATTCTCAAAGTCTTCTCACCACCTGACAGGGATTCCCAAAGGCCAGCACATCATCCGGAATGTCCTTGGTCACCACCGAACCCGCTCCGATCGTCACATTATTTCCGATTGTGACACCGGGAAAAATGATCGAATTTCCTCCAATCCAAACATTATCACCGATGGTCACTGGTTTGGTGGAAGTATGATATCGTGTGCTTTCGCCCTCCTGATAGATCCGGTCGGAAGCTTTTAGCGGATGGGTCGCGGTATAAATCTGCACATAGGGAGCGATCAGTCCATTTTTTCCAATGGTGATTTTGTTGTCATCGAGAAACATGCAATTGGTGTTCACAAAGGTGTTTTCCCCGATTTCGATATTGACTCCGTAGTCGCAGAAAAAAGGAGTTTCGATCCAGATACCTTTTCCGACTTTTCCCAAAAGTTGACTGATCAGCTCATTTCTCCTGTCCAAATCCCGGCTATCACACGTATTGTAAGCTAAAATTAAGGCCCGGGCTCGATGGTAAAGCTCAAGAAGTTCGGGATCACGGGAGTCGTAAGCCTCTCCGTCCAGCATTTTTTGGAGGTTGGTTTTCATGAGAAAGAAATTTATGATCGAAGACAAATCCAGCCTTTCCCTTTTGGGAAAAATAAACTTTAATTCTTTAATGGTTCAAAATGATCGATGGAAAAAGGCTTTCACCATTAAGAAATTAAGGCTAGGGAAGTTTTATGAATTGAAAATTACGCCAATCTTTTCCCCCAGGGAATGGAAATTCTTAATTCTCTCAATTTTCTTAATGGTTCATAATCATACGGAAAAAGTAATTCTTGGAAATACTTTACCACCTCCAAGAATTTCGGTTTAATCCATCTTCATACTATCCTTTCTATGAATTTTATTTTTCAAAAAGGGTTTTTCTGTCACGAAGGATATCTAAATCGACAGGAAGTTCAATTGTTCCTTTTGCCTGGATCAACCTTTCGACCTTTTTTCTTCGCTCTTGATTATCAGAAGGGCTTACCTTTTTCTTTTTCATCGGAAATGCGTTTCTCTTTTAGAAAGTTAATTTTTTCAGGCAAAACTGCTCTCCTAAATACCTGATCTTTATCAGAAACAGCCCTTTTTCACTCCTTTCACCAAATTTCCCTTGGCTTTTCTGAGGCTTTTGGATTTACTTTAGCTCCGCTTCAAATCCGAAGAAAAACATGCAAACCCAAACTGACTTACTGGCTTTTTTTGAAAGTGTCTTGGCGTCACGAGCGGAGACCAAAGCGCTTGATTGGCTAAGCTCCCAAACCGAAAAAATCAATGCTGACGCATCGCCCACCAAGTTTTTCTTGGCGTTTTCCCAAGCTTCCCGGTTTTTCAAAAAGGACAATCTCAATTTATCAGCAACCGAGAAAGAAACAACAGGTAGCTTGGTCTCAGGATTTGATCCCAGTCATTGGGATGTGTTGCAGACCGCAAGAACCTATTTGTTGTTAAAATTTGCCGTGGGAAAAGAGGCTTGGCTGAAAGCAATCAATCAGCTCTTTGAGACCGGCGATATGCACGAGCAGCAGGCGTTATATGCAGCCTTGCCTTTGATGCCTTATTCAGAAGACTTGCTTACTCGGGCGATTGACGGATGCCGAACCAATATGACCCTGATCTTCGATGCGATTGCACTAAACAATCCGTATCCACCAGCTCATTTTCCCGAAGCAAATTGGAATCAATTGGTGCTGAAGTCCATCTTTATGCAGCGACCGATTTATCGGATTCAGCAATTGGACGAAAGGAGAAATCAGGCTTTGGCGGAAATTGCTTCGGATTTTGCCCACGAACGTTGGGCTGCTGGTCGATCGGTCATGCCTGAACTTTGGCGTTTGGTGGTTCCTTTTCTCAATGAGCATTTGCTGGAAGACTTGAAAAAAGTCGTCTTTTCAGAAGACCAATTGGAGGCTGAAGCCGGATTGCTAGCGGCCTACCAATCTGACTTTGCGCCAGCCAAAGACCTGCTCAAATCCTTCCCTGAGACGGTCTCCGCCATTGAATACGGAGAAATCTCTTGGGAGAAAATCGGTAAGGATTTTCAGGACAAAAAAGCCTAAACAGGCCAAATTCGATTAATTTTAAAAAACTAATTCCCCAAAGCCATGAGCAAGGAAATGTATATCGATCCACATATTCACCTCGTCTCCCGTACCACAGATGACTACGAAGCCATGCGAAAAGCCGGTATCGTTGCCACTATCGAACCTGCCTTTTGGCTGGGTCAGCCGAGGACCGAGGTCGGTTCTTTCAAAGACTACTTTTCCACATTAGTCGGTTGGGAGCGATTCCGCGCCAGTCAGTTTGGTATTGTACACTACTGCACGATGGGCCTGAACTCCAAGGAAGCCAACAATGTACCTTTGGCCGAGCAAGTGATGGAATTGCTTCCGCTTTATGCCGGAAAAGAAGGCGTGGTGGCTATCGGGGAGATCGGTTATGATGACCAAACGGAAGCCGAAGACCGATTCTATCGTCTTCAACTGGAGTTGGCGAAGGATGTCAACTTGCCTGTACTTATCCACACTCCGCACCGAGATAAAAAGAAAGGTACCACCCGCTCCATGGACGTGGCCGAAGAGCATGGTATGGATCCGGGTTGGGTAGTAGTCGATCACAATAATGAGGAGACAGTTAAAGAAGTGCTGGATCGCGGATTTTGGGCAGCATTTACCATTTATCCACATACAAAAATGGGTTCAGAAAGAATGGTCGAGATCGTCAAGCAATATGGACCCGAGCGAATCATCGTGAACTCAGCTGCGGATTGGGGGATTTCTGACCCGATTGCTGTTCCAAAAACGGCGGCTCTGATGCGCAAAATGGGAATTCCTGAAGAGCATGTACGTCTGACTACTTATCAAAATGCCCTAACCGTATTCGGTCTCAGTGGACAAATGCATGAAGACGATTGGCTCAAAGCTCCACCGATCGATCAGACCAAAAAATTGGGAGGAAATTCCGTACTTCGCGGAGGTCAGGTGCCTCGCGTCGAGGGTCCTGCCGATCGGGTAGAAAATTAATCCATGAAAAATACCAAGCTTTTCGCTTATCTACAGCTAACCCGCCCAGCCAATGTGATCACCGCGATCGCAGACATCTGGGCGGGTTTTGCCATTGCAGGTGCCTGGGATTATATGGCCACCAACTGGATCTATGGTGACCAGCAATTTTGGTGGAATTTGCTCTGGCTTTCGTTGAGTACAATTGGTTTGTATGCAGGTGGAGTAGCCTTCAATGATGTCGCAGATGCAGACTTGGATGCCATCGAGCGGCCTGAGCGCCCTATTCCGAGTGGAAGAGCTTCTAAAAAAACTGCTTTTTGGATGTCCTCCCTGCTTTTGGTTTTTGGAATTTTCTGTGCCTTTCAAGTCAATCAAGTGGCCGGATTTTTAGCTATCGCCGTGGCCGCCTGTGCCTTGCTGTATGATTATTGGGGAAAGCACCAGCGGATCCTCGGTCCGATCAATATGGGGCTTTGTCGCTCTGGTAATTTATTGCTGGGCGTCAGTGTGGCTCCGGAAGTGTTGGAAAAAATCTGGCCCATCGGTCTTTTGCCCTTGATCTATGTAGCTGCTATTACCATGATCAGCCGGGGAGAGGTGCATGGCAAAAACCGAAAAGCGCTTTTTGCGGGAGGAGCTATGTATGCATCCATTTTCTTGGCAATTTTTGGCTTGGCCTATCTGGAGAGTCCGGGATACCTGCAAGTGATTCCTTTTTTAGCTTTGCTGGGCTATATGATCTTTCCTCCTTTGGCAAAAGCCATCCGAACTCAAGAACCCAAATTCATCGGAAAATCGGTGAAAGCAGCTGTGATTTCGCTCATCATTGTCAATGCTTCTTTGGCTTCGGCCTTTTCGGGATGGCCCATTGGAATCATCGTTTTGCTGCTTCTTCCCATTTCCCTTTGGTTAGCCAAAAAATTTGCTGTAACCTAGGCCCGTTTTAAACCTATTTCTTTCACAACTTGTATTGAAAGAAAACCCGAATAACCTATTGCCTGCATACCATGAATACGATTCTCGAACAGTCCTTTTCGGTTCCCTTTCGCTACCCGGTAGCTTTTACCGAGAATCTATTTGATCCACAAAATCAAATCCTAGCTAATGTCCTTAGTGACGAGCGTGTGCCCAAAGTACTCTTTGTCATCGACAGCGGAGTGAAAGACGCTCATCCTAACCTGATTGATCAGGTGAAAAACTATGCTTTGGCACATGCAGATGTCTTCACCTTAGCCGCCGCACCAATGATTGCAATCGGGGGGGAAGCCTGCAAAAATGAGGAATCCGAATACCAAAAGATCGTTGAAGCGACGCATCTCTATGGCATCGACCGTCATTCCTACATTGCAGCTATCGGTGGGGGTGCCGTGCTGGATATGGTGGGCTTTGCCGCGGCAATTTCCCATCGGGGCATTCGCCTGATTCGGATTCCGACCACCGTTTTGTCGCAAAATGACTCTGCCGTAGGTGTCAAAAACAGCGTCAACGCCTTTGGCAAAAAGAATTACCTCGGTACGTTTGTCCCGCCTGTCGCGGTATTGAATGATTTCAATTTCCTCAAAACTCTCGATGACCGTGACTGGAGAGCAGGAATTTCCGAGGCCATCAAAGTGGCCTTGATCAAAGATTTAAGCTTTTTCGAGTGGTTGGAAAATGCCGGAGAAGCACTTGCCCGCAGAGAGATGGAACCTATGAAAGTCCATATCATCCGCTCTGCGAAAATGCACATGGACCATATCGCAGGCAAGGATCCATTTGAGTTTGGAAGCTCCCGACCCCTGGATTTCGGACATTGGGCCGCGCATAAATTGGAAAAATTGAGCGATTTCCGCATCCGTCACGGGGAAGCTGTAGCCATCGGGATTGCCTTGGATTCTGCCTATTCCTTTTTACAAGGCCGAATCACCGAGTCGGATTTCAACCGAATCATTCAACTGATGCATACCCTGGGTTTTAAGCTTTTCGCGCCAGAACTTCAGGGAGAAAATCTGATTCAAGGGCTAAAGGAATTCCAGGAACACTTAGGCGGTCAGTTGACCATCATGCTCTTGGAAGAGTTGGGCAAAGGCGTAGAAGTCCATGAAATGGATCACGACTTGATCTTTAAATCTGTGGAAATTCTCCGTAGGTTAGAGAAAAAGTCTGCCGTTCACGCTTCCTGATTTTTTCCCAGCCTATGAAAATCCATGACTTTCACCTCAGCTATTGCAGCAATATCCATCCCGGAGAAAACTGGGATGCGACCTTCGAAAACCTCAAGATCTATATTCCTGAGGTCAAAAATCGCCTCAAACATAAAGGCCCTTTTGGCATCGGGCTTCGGCTTTCCCACGAGGCTTCCTTGATTTTGCAGCGTCCGGAGCGGATGCGGGAGTTTCAGGACTGGCTGAAAAAAGCCAATGCCTATGTGTTTACCCTGAATTGCTTTCCGTATGGAGGATTTCACCGGACCAAGGTGAAAGAAAATGTCCACACGCCAGATTGGACTACACCGGAACGAAAGAATTACACCATCCGGAGTTTTCGGATTTTAGCCCAACTGCTTCCTGAGGGAATGGAGGGAGGTATTTCCACTTCCCCACTTTCTTACCGGCATTGGTTTTCCTCCGAAAAGAAGAAAAATGAAGCGATCCAAAAATCTACGGATCACCTGATGGAGGTGGTGGAGGAGTTGGTGAAAATCCATCAGGAAACCGGCAAGCTCCTGCATTTAGACATTGAGCCCGAACCGGATGGGATTTTGGAGAATTCCGACGAACTGATCAGCTATTTTCAAAATTGGCTGTTGCCAAAAGGGAATGTGGCCTTAGCCGAAAAGCTAGGAGTTTCAACTGTTGAAGCGGAAGAGCTGATCAAAACCCACATTCAGGCTTGCTACGATGTGTGTCACTTTGCGATCGTGTATGAAAATCCGGCCGATACTTTCCAGAAATTGGCATCCGCAGGGATTCAAATCGGAAAGATTCAGATTTCGGCTGCTTTGAAAGTGGTGATTCCAGAATCGGCCAATGAGCGTTTTAGTTTAGGTAAACGCCTGGAAGAATTTGCCGAATCGACCTATCTCCATCAGGTAGTAGCGAGAAGAAAAGACGGTCAGTTTGCGTCTTATCCGGACTTGCCTCAGGCTCTTGAACACTTGGGTAAAACAAAAGATTTGGAGTGGCGAATTCACTTCCATGTTCCTGTCTTTTTGGACAATTATGGCTCATTCCAATCCACGCAGCACGATATTTCCCTTGTACTCAATCAAATTTTAACCAACCCAACTCTCACTAAACACTTGGAGGTCGAGACCTATACTTGGGAAGTTTTGCCAGAAGACACACACCTGACCCTAGGAGAGTCGATTGCCAGGGAACTCAGCTGGGTGATCGAAGAGATGAAGAAAGAGTAACCTTTGAGGTTTATTTCTTAACCTCGAAGGTTTTAGCTGGAATTGAAAATTAAAGTGATTTTAACCATTAAGAAATTAAGGGAATTGAGATTTTGAAAATTTAGAGCCTGAGAAGTGGAATCAATTACTTGATAATCAATCCTTAATTTCCTTAAATCCCTAAATGGTTCAAAACTCGTCAGGGTATTAGAAAAATGAAAAAAACCGTCGTCCTAGATATCGTTGCTTTGTCTCCCCGAGTGATTGGAGAGCACACGCCTTTTTTGAAACACTGGATCGCGTCCAAGAAGCAGGCCGTCATCGAACCTGTACTTCCCGCAGTGACGTGCTCGGCCCAATCTGTGTATCTGACCGGAAAGTGGCCCACCGAAAACGGCATTGTGGGTAACGGTTGGTACTTTCAGGACGAGTGCGAGATCAAGTTTTGGCGTCAGTCCAACAAGCTTGTACAGGCCGAAAAAGTATGGGAAGTCCTGCGGAAAGAGAATCCCGGATTCACCGTAGCCAATATGTTCTGGTGGTACAATATGTACTCCTCCGCCGATTATGCCGTGACTCCCCGGCCGCTATATCCTGCAGATGGACGCAAATTGCCCGATTGCCATAGCCAACCCATGGAGCTGCGAGACCGGCTTCAGGCCGAGTTGGGCCAGTTTCCGCTCTTCACTTTTTGGGGACCGAATACCACGATCGAATCCAGCAAGTGGATCGCCGAGGCAGCCAAGAAGGTGGAAGAATGGTACAATCCCACGCTTAATCTGATCTACATTCCGCATTTGGATTACAACCTGCAGAAGTACGGGATAGACTTTTCCAAAATCTCCAAGGATCTCCGTGAGGTGGATGACTTGGCCAAGGATCTGATCACCTTTTTTGAAAATCGTGGCGCTGAGGTCCTGCTTCTTTCTGAATATGGGATTACGAGTGTGAGTAAGCCGATTCACCTCAACCGGATTTTCCGGGAAAAAGGATGGATTCAGGTGAAGAATGAATTGGGAAAAGAGACGCTCGATGCTGGGACCTCGGCTGTTTTTGCGGTAGCGGATCATCAAGTCGCCCATGTCCATGTCAATGATCACTCCAAACTTTCCGAGGTCAAAGCCCTGCTGGAAAAGACTCCCGGTGTGGAAAAAGTGCTGGATGCCCAAGGCAAAAAAGACTACCACATCGATCATGCCCGTTCGGGTGATTTGGTGGTGATCGCCGATGCAGATTCCTGGTTTACCTACTATTTCTGGCTGGACGATGCTAAGGCGCCTGACTATGCGCGCTGTGTGGATATCCATCGCAAACCCGGGTACGATCCGGTCGAGCTCCTGCTTGATCCTGAGATCAAAATTCCTATCCTTAAAATCGGCTCCAAGTTGCTAAAGAAAAAACTGGGTTTCCGCTACTTGATGGATGTGATTCCCTTGGATGCTACTTTGGTGAAGGGCGCTCACGGGCGAATTCCCGAGTCTGACTTGGACAAGCCACTTATGGTGGCCGATTCCGGTATTCTTGACACTGAGCGAATCCAACCCTCGGCAGTTTTTGACCTGATCATCAAGACGGTTAAACGTTAAGATTCGTAAAAACCATACCAATCTGTTTGATATTAGTTTATTCTCGCTTTCTTAGTAGAAAACTTATTTTCTATGAGAAAGCTTTTTTTGTTTCTTTTCGTACCCTTGATTTTTTCCTGTGGAGGAAATTCTTCTGAAAAGGCCGAATCGGGCAATGTTTTGGAGAATATGACATTTACGGTGGATACGGTGATGATTGATGCGGGAGATGAGATAATTTTTTTGGGAATGGGGTTAAATTTTTCTTCCATTTCACCTGACAAAAAGCTCCTTTTCAATTTTAACCCAAATACCACACAACTTGAAATTATCGACTTAGTTAATTTAAAAGTTAGGGAGAAAATTTCTCTTGATCGGGATGGGCCACTAGGAGTAGGTGACCCAAGAAAAATGTACGTCGACCATAGTGGACGCCTTTTCATGATTGGGTTGGTGGAAATTCGGATATTTTCTCCAACCCTGGATTCTATGCGGCTCATTAAGCTTAGTTCCGAAAATTTGAAAGGTTTAGAAGGTGGCGAATCACTTGGGCCGGAGGTTAGAATTATCAGCAATGGAGATAAACTCTTGACTACTTATGGAGTAGGTGAAAATTTCCATCAAGGCTTGGCAATAATTTCATTAGAAAACCTAGGGGTCAGAAAAATTCCTTTTGAACTCGGCAAAAAGATCAATCCCTTTGTACGAACCTTCTATCTGGAAGGGAAACTGATGAGTCGAAGTATAGAAAAGGTATTCTTTTTTGAGGTGGATGGAGTGGCTGTGACATCATCTGAGCATTTTAATGAGGCTTACTTGGTTGATTTAGAAAACGATTCTATTTACCTAAAAAGATATAATTCAAAGATTACCAGAAATGAAAAGTCAATTCCGGTTAAAACGGAAGGACAATCTTTTGAAGAAATGGAAGCTCTCTATCAAGAAAGCATCAAACAAGTTGATTTTGGAGGTTTTTATTGGGACGAAGAGAGGAGTAAAGTTTGGAGGTTTACCAATGAATTTGAGCGGGAAATAGGTGATTCATTAAAATACAGACAAGTGGTTACCATTTTTGACCTTAAAATGAATCAAATAGGTGAAAGAGAGATTAAAATTGATCCTTTTACCTTCAAATTCTTCAAAGACGGCAAGCTTTGGTCCTATGTCAATGTAAATGACGAATTGGGCTTTGCGGTGATGGATTTTAAGTTTTGATAGCCTATGAAAAATTTACTTTTGATTTTGACTTTTTCATTACTCGCTTCTTGTGGAGGCAGTTCTGACACCAAGGAAATCTCCAAAGAAGAAGAGCCCTCCAATATTTTGGAGAGTATGACTCTTACAATAGATACGGTGATCATTGATGCGGGGGATTCGATTATTGATTCCAGAAACTTGGAAGGATATGTAAAAAAAGACTATAGTTCTGTGTCTGAAGACAGGAAGTTACTTTACATTTTTGATCGAAGGAGGCTGATTCTTCAAGAAATTGACCTGAATTCTTTGAAACTGGTCAATAGATATCCTTTCGAACTAGAGGGGCCCGATGGTGTAACTAGGTTTGTATATACGTTTAGGATACTTCCTTCCGGGGAATTTTTGGTGACTGATCTTCCCGGAAATGCCGCCCTCTTCTCCAAAACAGGTAAAAAATTAAGGAGCATTAAACCGAATGGTGAAGACCTGCTTCAGCAGATGAATTTAGAACCGTTTATCATCAGCTCTGGTTTATTCGTGGACATGGAAGCAGAAAAACTCTATTCTCTTCCTCGTAATTATAGAACTAAGGAGATTTATTTTGCTGTCATGGATTCTCTCGGTCAGACAGGAGAGATTTTTGAAATCCCAGAGTTCCACAGAATTTTTGACTTCAGTGTCGAGTACAATTCTGGAGGCGGTGGGAGTTCACAGGGTGAGGGACTTAGGCTTCAAAAACCAAACAATTTGGTTCTACTTTCTTCCACTTATGGAAATGCCGTTTACGTCTTCGACCCTGAGCTTGATAGTCTTTACTATAAAAGATTTCCGCATGAAATAGTACCCTTGGAGAAAGACATCGAGATCAAGAACCAGGTATCGAGCCAAGGAGAATTCGAAGCAGAAGTTGAAAAACTCTACACCCAGATTGATTATGGGGAATTTTATTGGGATAAGATTACTCAGCGATATTATCGGTTTGCAAAGATGGGACAACCACGAGCTGCACCTGATTCTCCAAAAATGTACGAGTTCTTTATGTTCGCATATGACAAAAATCTGGAGCTGAAAGGTGAGACCAAGCTTCAGGGAGTCACCGAAATACCAGAAAGCGGATTTTTCAAAGACGGCAAGCTCTGGTCCTATGTCAATGTAGAGGATGAATTGGGCTTTGCGGTGATTGATTTTAAATTTTAGTTTGCCGAGAATCAGTAAAGGACAAAAAGGAAAGTTTTACCAAATTATTTTTGATCATGCGACGTATTTTAATCTTGACTTGTCTGATAATTGTTCTTTTAACTTCTGGTTGTATCGATGATTTAGGAACTTCAAAATCAGGTTACATCATTTTTGGACATTTTTATGGAGAATGTTTAGGGGAAAAATGTATCGAAATTTTCAGGTTGGAGGAAGACAAACTTTTTGAAGATAGCAATGACAGGTATCCAAGTTCTACCGGTTTTTATTCCGGTAAATGGGAAAAACTATCGAGCCAAAAGTTTAATGACACGAAAGATTTGATTGATGATTTTCCAATGGACTTGCTTAATGAACCAAGTATTGTAATTGGTCAGCCAGATGCAGGTGACTGGGGCGGACTATATATAGAGTATAACTTTGATGGAATTAGGAAGTTCTGGTTGTTAGACCAAATGAAAAGAAACGTCCCCCTTGAATATCACAACTTCATCGATAGAGTAAACGAAAAAATAAATCAACTACAATAACAATCAATTTTTACTAATTATTGGATTTGGCTTGCTGATTTAGGAAAGTTCTCGAGGGAAGAGTTCTAACAAGGCGAGATTTTTTAAAAATCAGAATGATGAGTTTTTCTCTATCAGACTAAAGCCAGAATTCGCGGATCAAACCAACCCTAGCCGCTTCTTCACCGTCAGCAGATTTTCCTGCTTTTTGGGTTCACGGTTTTGCCGGCAATAGTCGGTGTGGAAATGGTGCTTTTCCATAAATGCAAGCTGCAGCTCGTCCCAAGCCTGCTGTGAAAAGTCAGGTATGGAGTGCTTCAGTTCTTCGTAGAGACTCTTTCCGATTTCCTCGAAAAGATCCGTACCCAAGTATTCCAAATCGGCATCGGCGAGGATTTTTTCCAGTTCATTGTGTGGATTTTGGGGGATTTTGGTCGCCATGATCATCCCAAAGATTTTGGCAAGCTCTGATTCGGAGTGGTGCTGACCGAGGTAGGACTTTGCGATTTCGCAGCTGCGCTCCTCATGATTTTTGGCCCCTTGGATAAACCCTGTGTCATGAAACAATGCCGCCAACTTGAGGAGCGAAACCTCTTCATCGTTGATTTGACTCTCTTTTGCCAGAAACACAGCCTTTTCCAACACATATCGGGTATGGTCTGCATTGTGATAGGTCAGATGAGCTGGAAGTGTTTCCAGGATTTCTCCAAAGACCCGTTGCTGTATCTCTTCGAATTTCATCAGTTGTGCTTGCTTCCTACCTGTTTGACTACTCCCCCTTTGACTTCTTTGATCGTCTGAACGTAGAAAAACGCCTTGGGGTCTATTTGTTGTATGGCGAGTTTGATCCGATGCACCTCCAGTCGGGTGACTACCGTCATGATAATATCGCAGGGATGATGGATGTGAAAGGTGTCCGGCAGATAGCCTCGCTCACCTTTATACACGGAAATAGCTTTGCCAAATTCCTTGACAATGAGCTCTTTGACTTTGTCCTCTTCCTTGGAAATGATGGTCAGCGCCGTATATTCCTCAAATCCCTCGACCACATAATCGGTCATTTTGATCGCGGTGAAATAGGTCAAAATCGAATACATCGCCGCCTCGATCCCAAAAAACAAGGCCGCAAAAAGCATGATCAGGGAGTTGAGGAAAATGGTGATTTCACTTGCCGATAGGGCAGAATTTTTTTGAAAATAAGCCGTCAATACCTCAAATCCATCGATCAATCCTCCGCCTCGGATAATCAGTCCGATGCCCACTCCCATCAGTACCCCACCAAATATCGCGATCAGCAACTTGTCCTCCGTGACTGTAGGAATCTCCATAAACTCCAGCACCAAGACAAGCAGAAATACCGAGAAGATGGATTGTACAGTAAAGGTCTTTCCGATTTTTTTCCAGGCTATTGCAAAAAACGGCGCATTGATCAGCACCAGTAGAAGATTCAGACTGACATCATAATGCAGATTGACTATGATCGATATTCCCGTCACTCCCCCATCCAAAAATTTATTGGGAAGCATAAACGCCTCCAATGCCACCGCGGCAAAGAATACCCCGACGATGATCAAAATCAGGGATTTCGGGTCAAAAACCACTTTCCAATCTATTCGTTCAGCTTTTGTGTTCATTTAGCGCACTTGCAAAAATTCCGTGAAAAGGGCTTAGCTAATTCCATCTACAGGATAAAATAAGATGATTTTTGGAAATTAATTTATTAAGCTATTAAAAGTAACCGGATTGAAAAAATTTTCTTTCCTAAAATCCCTAATCCAGGGTCGGCAGGCTCAATTTGTATTTCATAGCAATCAGTCTAATGGCGATAATCACGCTCATCGATAGCAATAAATTGACATCACGATCCATCCCCCAATAGTTAAACAGCAGGTAGATGACTGCACCAGCCAGGCAAGCCGAAGCATAGATTTCCTTTCGGAAGAGAATTGGCAGCTCATTGGTCAGGGTATCCCGGAAGACCCCTCCCATTACCGCTGTAAACATGCCCATAATCGCGGCAATCTCCGGCCTGACTCCTAGACTGAGCGCTTTTTCCACGCCCAAAACCGTGAAAAATCCAATCCCCAATGTATCAAAAAGAAAAAAGGTTTTCCGCAATCGACTCAGCAGGTTAGGGAAAATAAAGGCCGCCAGGATTCCAAGCAGAATCGCATATAAAAAGTGAATATCCCCTATCCAGACCAGTGGATAGCTGTCCAGCAAAATATCCCGAAGGGTACCGCCTCCGATAGCAGTGATAAAACCGGTAAATCCCGCCCCAAACATGTCATGCTCTTTTTCCCGCACGGCCAATGCTCCGGAGATGGCAAAAACAAAGGTTCCGATCAGTTCGAGGGCGTATTGAAGGGTCATGGGAGGCATCCGAAAATTAAAAACTGGTTTCAGACCAGTAGTCATTACTTTAAAAGTAGTGAACTCCTGCCGAATGGCCAGATTATTTACCAAAAGAGGAACATTTGGGAGGTTTTTTTGAAAATCCTCTCTAATCTTTTTAAATCGAGGCAAATTTCCTCCCGATATTTCCCAAGACTATGAATTCCCTGCTTCACTATGACTTGCTTCGGCTGGAAGCTTTTCAAAATAATCAGGCTGTGCGCAACTCCATCGCGATAGTTCAGGAGGGAGGGCTTACTCTTCTGAAGTTTAAGCCGGTGAAGTATTTCAACTATTGTCTGGGGAAAATCGAAAGTCCCAAAATGCTTGATCTCATTCGGGATTTTTACACCGATACTGTCGAAAAACAGCATCAGATTTTGATTGACACAGAAGATGAAGCTTCCAAGGCCATTTTGAGCCACTGCCCGGATTATCAGATTGATCAAAAGATCGCAGTGATGTGCCTTCCTCCTGGTGCACGGTACCATTGGTTTGTTCATACTGACATCCGATTAAAGCAAGTCTCCGAAAATGAGATCAGCGAATTTGCCTGGCTATATTTGGACTGTTTTGAGGCCGAAAACCGTCACGCAGAATCTGTGGAGGAAAACTTCCTGCATAAGCTTCGTGTAGATGGACTCAAGTTTTATTTTATCCAACGCAACGAACAGAATGTGGGGATCACCGGGCTCTATCAAAATGCTGAATTTCAGCTCCTTTCTGTAGGCGCGATCAAGTACGGGTTTCGGAATCTGGGTTTCCACAAAGCCGCCCTCAGCTGGAGAATTGACCTCTGCCGTAACCAAAATCCAGATCTTCCCATTTTTTCATGGGCCTATCAAAACAGCATAAGCCACTGTAATATGATCAAATCAGGCATGAGCCTTTTCCAGGAGCTTTTGAGCTATAAGTATGTGGGATAGGTTTTTGGATTTGGGGAAAAATCTCGGAGATCATCTTTCCTTAATTGGTCCCGACCGCTCCCTAACATATTCAGAGTTGATCGAAGAAGTGCTCAGCGGTGCCTCTTTCTTCCAAAGTCGGTCGCTTTCCGATCAAGTGATCGGGATCTCCTTAGCAAGTAAAATCGATGAAGTCATCTGTGCACTTTCGGTACTCCTGTCAGGGAATTCATTTTTTTTCATACCCCATCAGCCTTCCTCAGATTTGCTTTCCCAAGTACCGCTTGGCTTGATTGTCTCGGACACCTGTCAATTTTCCGGTGAGGATGTAGAACAAGTCACTTGGTCAGAGGTGAAAAATGCCTCATCAAGCCATTTGGATCCGTGGTGGAGAAGGGACCAATCCTGGCGCAGCCGCCCTTTCTGTGTGTATGCAACCTCAGGCACGACGGGAAAGGCAAAATATGTCCTGCATGATTACTTTTCAATTGAGGAAGATACCCTCAGACAAATCGAAGAAAATGAAATTGACTCTAATGACCGGATTGATTTCCTCTTTGCAGCATCTTTCAGTTCCTCATTAGCCAGTATTTTTCCTGCATTATTGACGGGTGCTAGCTTGGTCATATTTGATCTGAAGGAATCAAACCTTGGGGAGATTTCCGGCTTTTGGAAAAAGTATCAGGTCACGATAGCTACCTTGACCTGCTCGGCATTCCGCGCCATTTGTCAATTGTATGGCCCAGGTCTCTCAGAATTTACCCAAAGTATTCGATTTCTTTGTTTGGGTGGAGAGGCTGTTTTGGAGTCAGACCTCGGGCTGGTGGCTAAGTATTTTCCCCCAAATGTCACCCTCCAGCTGGCCTACGCAAGTACAGAAACGAGAACTATGGCTGAGGTCAAGCTTTTTCCCGGCAAAGGCCAGCTAAAAATCCCTCATGATGGCTTTCCAGTCCGGAAAAAAGAGCTTCGTATTTTGGCACAATCTGATGATCATTCAGGTGGTAAAGGAGAAATCGAAATTCGATCCAAGTATATCTGCCTCGGATATTGGCAGGATCGAAAGTTAATTCCCCTGCCCGTAATCGGAAATCTCCGAATCTACCGAACGGGCGATCTTGCTACGACTACAGTCGAGGGAGGAATTAAGCTACTCGGCAGAACTCAGTCTCAAGTGAAGGTCAATGGTCTTTTTGTTGATCTGGTCGAGTTGGAAAATGAGATTTTAGCCCAAAGTTCATCTTCCTTTTCGTGCAAAGTTTTGGTGCAGCGGGATGCGAGGGGACTCGAGTTTATTGCTGCTTTTTTGGCAACCGGTCTCAAATCTCTAAGTAAGGAAGAACGGAATCATTGGAAAAAAAAGTCCTATTCTACCACCCCGAGGCAATGGGTCTTCATCGAGCAATTTCCGCTCAATCCACATGGTAAAATCGATCGAAACGCACTAGAGTCGATAGCAAGAGAGGAAATTCAAAGGGAAGTCCTTCAGGAGTCTCAAGATCCCATCCTGCAGACAGTTTATACCGCTTGGGTGGAGGAATTAGGCAATCCGGCTATCGGTTGGGAGGAGGATTTCTTTTCCGAATTGGGCGGAAGTTCCCTTGGTGCAGAAATGGTCATGGGCCAACTGAGTGTCCTACTGGGAAAAAATCTTCCGACTTCATTGATTTACACACATCGCACCATCCGTAGACTGACAGAATATCTAAAAGAAGAAGATAAGGCTGAGTTTCCTTTTCTGGAATGGAAAAAGCAATCCGATTCTTCAAGCCCGACATTGGTTTTTATCGAGGTTGGCCATTTTGATTCGTTTGAGGAAATTATTAGTCATTTTGGAAGAATTTCTGATTTTTCTATGGTGACTCTACGCTACGATTTGTACCAAATTCTCCAAGGGACAAGACCTCAAGAAACCTTGGAAAAGCTGGTCAATCTCCTTCGCAATTTCAATTCGGTCTGCCTGGTTGGGATTAGCTTCAACGGTTGGTTGGTCGGAAAAATCGCCGAACTCCTAGGATGCCCGGCGGTGATCATTGATGCACCTTTTTATAATCCAGGAGAAAATCAGTTGCTTAACCGAAATCCTAACTCGAGAATCAGCTATGCCTGGTTTCAATTTAAGAATAAGGGTGTCCGAAAAACCTTGCCTCCATTGCTTCAATCCTTTGGCAAAATGATACTCAAGAAAGTACATCCAAAATCCCAAGAAACCAGCCTTTTTCAGCGGAGTGTCGAAGCCTTTTTGAATCGAAGCAGCCCTGTGGATAAGTTGCAAAACGTACTTTATGTTTACTCGACTTTATCCATGATGACTTCGGAAAAAGATATCTCCCTGTGGAACCAAAAGACTGTGGATAACTTTGAGCTTTACCGTATCGAAGGAGATCATTTGGATGCTTGTTCGGAGAGATTTGGGGGTAAAGTTGCGGTAAAAATCAACGAGTTTATCTCTAGAAATTTTAATCTCGGCTGATGCAAAAAATTGTCAGTTCAATTTTTCCATCAAAAATACGCCCATTTCCCGCTGTCCCGGAATCAATACTGTTTTCATTGGTTCCAAAAATCCAAAACCTATATTTTCCAACTTATCCACATACTCTGGAAGGAATAAAAACCGTTCAGAACCATCAGGAAGCTCAAATTTTCCATTTCCAAGGTCTTGACTTTGCTCCAAAATCCCTCCAAAAGCCGTGGTCATCCGAAACCAAAAAACACCTCCGGGCTTGAGTACCCGATGGATTTCTGAGATCATTTGCCAGAAGTTATCCACACGCTCCGCAAAGTGCAAAACTGCCGAGCAGATCACCGCATCAAAGGCTCTGGAGTGAAATGGAATTTCCTCCAACCGACCCTCTTGAAATCGATGCGAATCGAATGTTGGATTCAGACTTTTTGCCAAAAAGCGACAATATTGGATTGCCGTCTCATTTGGATCTATGCCAAAAATCTGATAGCCTTTTTGAATAAAGTAAACTGCGTTTCTACCTTCCCCGCAGCCGGCGTCTAGGATCTTCATTTCTTTAGAAAACCTTCCTTTCAGGATCTGATCCAAAAGATAGATATCCACATTGCCGAGTAGGCGGTTGAGTTCAGGGATTTCCATGCTCATATTGGTCAAGTGCCAGTTCAGTCTTTTTTCTTCCGATTTCGATCAGCTCTGCCGATCGGTGAAATTCCAGTGTGCCGGCTTGATTTCGGGCCACTTTGATGCTGATATCTACCGGATATTTTTCCAAAACCATTTCACAAAATCGCTCCTGCAGTAGGTCGAATGATCGGGTGACCAGCTCTAGAGCAGAATAGGATTCTCGTTTCTCCGTTTTCTTTTCTTCCGGAAAAAATTGCTTCATTTTTTGCTGATAATCCCTCAACCAAGATGGTATTTTGATGAAGCTTTTGCCATCGGAGTTTTTTTTGGGGGGCTGGAAATAATCGGCCTCGGGACCGTTGACATCGACGACCACCAAAAGGGTATTTTCCGGATCGGAAATCAAAGAAATGGGAACAGGATTAAGTACACCCCCGTCCACAAAATGACCATTTTCAAAATGTGCCGGAAGAAATACCGAAGGGATGCTTCCCGAAGCGCGAATGGCTTTGTAGAGGCTTCCTTTTTTGAATACATGCTCTTCCCCGGAGTGGATATCGACGGCATTGCAGGAAAAGGGAATAGCCAAATCCTCGATTTGACAGTCCTGAACCACTTTTTTTAGCGCGTTGTACACTTTTTCTCCTTTGATGAATCCCTTGCTCGAGAGCGTAAAGTCCATCAGGGAAAAGACATCCACACGATCCAGATTACAGATCCAGTCCTTGAACTCCGGAAGTTTGCCTGCGGCATACATGCCTCCTACCAAAGCTCCCGCCGAGCAGCCCGCGATTTCGCCGATTTCATAGCCCCGTCTTTCCAACTCTTCGATGACTCCTACATGGGCCAAACCTCTGGCTCCGCCACTGCTCAAAACCAATGAAACTGTTTTCTTTTTTGACATATATTTAGGTTTCAAAAGTCGTCTGAACACTCAAAAATCACCTACAATACTAATCAATATGAGCGAATTTAAACCCTTTCACCTCGCTTTCCCGATCCGTGACATCGAAGAAACCCGACAGTTCTATGGAGATCTTTTGGGTTGTGAAATTGGACGCAGTACCGACAAATGGATCGACTTCAACTTCTTTGGGCATCAGCTTTCGGCGCACATCAAGCCCGAGGAGCTTGCCAATGCCAAAACCAATGAAGTCGATGGAAAAAATGTTCCAGTTCGTCATTTCGGAGCAATTTTAGGTTGGGACGAGTGGCATCAGCTGGCCGATAAGCTCAAGGCTCATGGGATGGAGTTTGTCATCGAACCCTACATCCGGTTTAAGGGTGAAGTGGGCGAGCAGGCCACCATGTTTTTTCTGGATCCGTGCGGAAATGCACTGGAGTTTAAATCCTTTCAGGACCCATCTCAGATTTTTGCGAAATAACTCAAGCTTTGAAACTCCTTAATCTAGATCAGACATTGGGTCCACATGTCCGCGTTGGGAAAAAAGAATATCTTTTTTTCAGCGGCACATCCTATTTGGGCATGGAGGCAATCGGACACTATCAGGCTGTTCTCCATGATTGCATCCGACAGTACGGATTCAATCATGGACTGAGTAGGGTCAACAATGTCAGGCTGAAAGTTTTTGAGGAGTTTGAAGAGTATTTTGCCAAAAATGCCAAGGCGGAAGCTGCCGCGGTATTGAGCTCGGGATTTTTGGCTGGAATAGCTGCATCTCGATGGCTTTTTGCCCAAACTGACGAAAGCTGGATCGCCCCTGATGCTCATCCGGCTATCCTTCCCAGCGACTATAAGCCAGATTATCAATTGAATTTTATACAATGGAGAAATCAATGTTTGGAGCAATCCGAGCGGCTTTCACCTAGGAAAATTCTGATTTTGGGTAATGCGGTAGATCCGCTTCGAGCCGAGATTCATGACTATACTTGGGTTCAGGAAGTAGCTCAAAAACATGAAGTCATCTTGTTGATTGATGACAGTCATGCCTTTGGTGTTTTGGGAAAAAGTGTTTTCGGAACCTATGCTGAAAACAAGATTCCGAATGTGAACTTGGTCATCTCCGGATCCTTGGGAAAAGGCTTGGCGATGCCGGCAGGGATAATTTTGGGGAAAAAAGAAGTCATTGAGGGGATCAAAAGTCAGCCGATTTTTGCAGGAGCTTCTCCGGGTTCGCCGGCAAATCTTCAGGCTTTTCTGGAGACCCAGGAGATCTATAAAACCCAAAGCCAGAAAATCAGGGACTTTTCCGGCATTTTCCAGCAGGAAACTTGTGAGTTATCCACAATTTTGGGTTCAGCCAACTTTCCGGTTTTTATCCTGAGAGACCCCGCTTGGTCGGATAGGTTGGAAAAAATGGGATTTATCACTTCCTCTTTCTCCTATCCCACACCAGAAAGTCCCCGTATCAGCCGTATTGTTATTTCGGGCTTTCATTCGCTTGGGGACTTGATGGCTTTGAAGAATGCACTTCATCAACTTTCCAAAAAATCATGAAAAAGCTACTCTATCTCCTCGCCGTTTCTTTTGGGATGATTTCTTGCCAGAGCAAAGATCCTGTGCTTTTTGAGGAAGGATTGGAAAACTACCCGACCTTGAAAAAGGTACTTTCGGATACGTCCAAATTCCAAGTTCAGATTATCTATACGCAGATTGATCGCAATGAACACGGGAATCCACTTTTTACCGATCATTCCTTTAATCTGAATGATAATCACTATTTCTATCCAGCCTCAACGGTAAAGTTGCCCATTGCCTTGTTGGCTTTGGAATGGCTTGAGGAGCAGAATACCGAGGGATTGACCTTAGAAACTCCCATGCTGACCGATTCGGTTAGGCCTTCGCAGCTTCCGGCTTATACTGACACCACTGCTCAAAATGGTCTTCCAAGCATCGGGCATTACATCAAGAAAATTTTGCTGGTTTCGGACAATGATGCTTCCAACCGACTCTATGAGTTGATGGGCATGGATTACATCAATCAAAAGCTACGGGAAAAAGGTCTATTGAATACGGTCATCACCCAGCGTTTGAGTTTTCCGATTTCTGCGGAGGAAAACAGGCATTTCAACCCGATTCGATTTGTGGATAACTCGGGAAAAACCCTTTTGGAATTGCCTGCGAGGCACTCGGACAGTGTGTATGTGGTGCCGGGAAATCCTAAAATCGGTCAGGCGTTTTATCGTAATGACTCCCTGATTCAAGGGGGAATGGATTTTTCTTACAAAAATAAATTTGCGCTTTCTGACCTGCACGGAGTGGTAAAACGGATTATTTTTCCTGAGGCTTTTGTCGGAATCGAGCGGTTTAATCTGAATGAGGAGCATCGCAACTTTGTGTTGAAGTACATGAGTATGCTGCCCAGGGAAAGCGATTTTCCTAAATATGATACGTTGGAATACTACGACAGCTACTCGAAGTTTTTCAAGTTTGGGGCCGACAAAAATCCGATTCCATCCCGATTCCGGATTTTCAATAAGACAGGTTGGTCCTATGGATTCCTGATTGACGGATCGTATTTTGTAGACTATGAAGCAGGCGTTGAGTTTTTTGTTTCTGCAGTAATCTATGTCAACGAGGACCAGATTCTCAATGATGACAAGTATGAAACTGAGGAGATGGGATTACCATTTTTCGCCGAATTGGGAGACTATCTGTATCAAAGAGAATTGAAAAGGAAAAAGCAGATCCCGGCTAAGTTGCCGCATTTAAGTTGGATTAACTAAATAGAAGCTAACCAAACTTTTCATTTGATCCTTTTTCAAAGCTGCGGCTGTTGAGATTAGAAAAGTAACATATCATCTTCCTGAGGTCAGGAAAACGATGTAATTGTATCAGAAAGCAGAAAAACGCCTAGGCCACCCTTTCGGGTTATTTTAGGACAAAGCAAAACCGAATGAAAAACTTTAAAATCTATCTAAAATCCAAAACTACTTGGGTTTTCCACATGATATTCTCCTTGGGATACTTTTTACTCGTTCAGTCCTACGTTTACCCGACCTTAAGTTTCGATTTCTCGGCGGCTTTTGAGACAAAGACTTGGTTTGAGCTTCTGTTTATCAACTCATTCCTGTTGGTGACTCAGTATTTCTGGTTTTGGAAGCCAAATCAAAAGCGGAAATAATTTATTTATATCAGGCTGATGGTTTTACTAGGAAACTTGATTAGAACAGATTTATTCTCAGCCTTTTTGGACAAACTTTCCTAGTGAGCCTGTTCTTTTTCCCGCTGATTCCCGCAGAAAAAGTCGCAGATCTGCGCAGATTTTTTTAGATCAGCGAAAATCTGCGTACAAAAATCTGCGTAAATCAGCGGTATACCTCTTTATTCTTTTTCACGAAAAAACCTCAAGATCTCTCCTGAGGCTCGGGGTGATTAATATGCTTTTTCGAGTTTGGGAATTTTTACTTGAGGCTGTGGATAAGTATGGCCGAGTTGAATTTTTAAGGCTCTCAATTGGGCTGTGGATAACTCCCAAGGCTGATGAATATCAAATCCCTTAATCGCCTGTAATTCAGGTATCCATAGCCGGACAAAATCTCCTTTTTTATCGTAATTATTGGCCTGTCGGAGGATGTTGAAATAGCGGTTTTCCCGAGGATCATTGCCTACACCTCCTACATACATCCAGTTGCCCCAGTTAGAGCAGACGTCGTAATCAATCAGCTGACTCTCGAAATAACTCGCCCCCCAAGTCCAGTCAATTCCCAGGTCGTTTACCAAGTAGCTTGCTACATTTTGTCGGCCACGATTGGACATAAATCCAGTCGCTTTCAGCTCCCGCATATTGGCATCCACAAAAGGAACTCCCGTCAACCCCTCTACCCAGCGCTGAAACTGCGCTTTGTCTCTCCTCCAGGAGTCCTTTTGATGGCGGATGCCTTGAATATCAAAGATTTTATCTCCATGCTTCTTTGCGATAAACCGGAAATAATCTCTCCAAATCAGCTCGAAAATGAGCCAATAGGTGCTGTCATTTTTCTTACGTTCCCGCTCGTACTTTTTGACTTCTTCATAAATCGTCCGAGGCGAAATACAGCCCAGAGCCAACCAAGGAGAAAATTTGGAACTGTAATCCATTCCGATCAGTCCATTTCTCGTTTCCTTATAAACTTTGAGCAAGTCTTTTTCCCAAAAATAGGACCGGAGTCGCCTTAGCGCAGATTCTTCTCCACCTTTAACCTCCATCCACGAAAGTGAATCCGGCTCAGGTTTCTCCAGTCCCAGTATTTGCAATGTGGGTACTTCTCCTTCTTTTCCCTCGAGTTCTTCTTTGGGATAGTTTATCTCTTTTGGTGCCGACAAGCTAGTCCGGACTTTACTCTGTTTTTCGAGTTCTTTTCTGAAGTGGGTAAATACCTCAGGGGTTTGTTTGACCGGAAATGGCAAGTCATCAATATGATATAAAGTGCTTTGCCAAAAGCTCTCGCAGGCAATTCCTTTGGAGAAAGCAGCCCGCTCAAGTGACTTATCCACATTTCGTTCCTCAGAAGTGACTTCTTTGGAAAAGAAAATTCCTTTTGCACCGATCTCTTCTGCGAGTTTGATCAGTTCTTCTTCTGGCTTACCCTGAAGGATTACCAGATTGGCTTGAATCGATATGAAAGATTCTCTCAAACTTTGAATGGACTGAAAAAGGAAATTAGCTCGATGAGAGCCGGTTTTTGGAAAGCCTAATTCAGTTGTATCAAATTGTCTTGGATCAAAGCAATAAACGGGAATGACTTCCTGGCTTTGCTGGATGGCACGTGTCAAAGCCACATGATCCGAAAGCCGTAAATCGTTTCTAAACCAAACCAATACTCTGTTAAACTTCATGATTGGCGAACAGGCTGTTTAAGAAAAGTGTTTGGAAACTTCCACAAAAAATATTTATAGACTTAATTCCCTCTTATAAGAAATCGATTTCATGTGTTTATAATTTGATTTTCATTTGCCACATGGAATGCCCTGGATAATCATTCCCCTGTGTGAGAAGCTTTTTCTCATGGGCATTTCATGTGCTATTCGACTTTCATTTTTTCCGTTTTCAGCTTGATATTCCTCCTTTACTCTAAATTTAAGCCAAATTCTCCACCCTATGATTCGACAGATTTCGGTTTTAGTTCTTAGCCTATTGGTATTTGCTTGCCAGAGTAATTCTTCTGTGGAGCAGGTTTTGTTTTCCGATTTGGATTCCCAAGAAGGATTAAAGGGTAAGACTGAATACCTCGCTTCGCCCTTTGTCGCTGCCGGCGATCGGGTTTATATGATTGGCCATCAAAATGGCTCTTTCCCCGACTTGGGTTGGCATGTGGAGGGAGAGATGGGTGGAATTTGGCTTCACCCGATCAAATTGATGGATGGGTTTACTGCCTCAGTAAATGTGGATGGTGAATCTTTTTGTTTGGATCAGGCGAAGTCATTTACCAATTATCCTTTTTCCAATCTGCTTCAGTTTAGCTTGGAAAATACAGGAATTGATGTCCAGCGTCTGCAGTTTGTCCCAGATGGCAAAGAGGGAATGACCGTGCTTTTCCGAATTAAAAATGTGGATAAGTCTGCAAAAACAGTTCAATTTCAATTCAATGCCTTCGTCGATTTGATGCCGGTTTGGCTCGGAGAGCGAACCGGAATGATTGATCAAGCGGATGTCATTTCATTCGATGAAATGACGAATACCTTTTCTGCAAAAGATGAAGGCAATCCTTGGTTTGCGGTTTGGGGTACAGCTGAGGGAATTTCGCTTTTGCCTCAGGATGAATTGACCTGTACCTATTCTCCAAAAGGAAATGGGGCAGCAGCCGGATTTTCTCTGGAGGTAACCTTGCCTGCTGATTCGGAGCAAATTATCCCGGTATTTATCGCCGGTTCTACCGTAAGCGAATTAAAAGCCATGGAAACGTTGGTTGATCTTAGGCAAAACCTGGACTCTGACTGGTTTGCCAAGAAGAAACGGTACGAAGACTTAGCCAGTTTGGCGGAAATTCAAATTCCGGATGCGGAACTGCAACAAACTTTTCAATGGATCAAGTATAACACAGATTGGCTGGTGCGGGATGTACCGGGAATTGGGCGGGGTTTTGGAGCAGGCCTGCAGGATTATCCTTGGTTTTTTGGAGTCGATAGCGAATACACGATCCAGGGTTTGATTGCTACGGGAAGGAAGGACCTCGTATACTCTACGCTTGAACTTATCCACAATCTATCTGAAAAAGAAAACGGAAACGGCAGAATCATTCATGAAGTAAGTACCAATGGAGCGGTATTCAATCCCGGAAATATCAATGAAACTCCGCAATGGGCATCCACAATTTGGGAAGTATATCGATGGACAGGAGATCGTGATCTATTGGAAAAGTATTTTCCATCGATTGAAAAAGGATTGGACTGGCTACTTCGGGAAAATGACAAGGATGGCAATCTCCTAGCTGATGGCTATGGCATGATGGAAATCCACGGCCTCAAATCCGAAATGATTGACGTCGCTGCTTATTCCCAAAAGGCCTTTGCAGATGCGTCCAAAATGGCCAAAATTCTGGGAAAAACAGAACTTGCCAAAAGTTATCAACAGACGGCTGATGCATTGGCGGATAAAATCAATTCAGACTTTTGGGTGGAGGAGTTTGGGAGCTATGCGGATTTTATAGGTACTGTTGAGGAAGCATTACACCTGATCGATGATGCGATAATCCGTGCAGATACTTTAAAAAAACCTTGGGCTGTGGAGGAATTGAATACGACCAAGGCCAGGTTATCCACATTGCCTAAAAACCAAAAACAGGGCTTTGTGCTCTTCCATAATTGGGTGGTGAATACTCCGATGGAAACCGGAATTGCGAATCCAGAAAAGGCTAAAATAGCTTTGGCTACCGCTAAAAGATACACCAATCCTTTTGGTGCCTTTGTGACAGGTATCGATCGGGACGAACAGGCGGAAAATGAAGATGGGTCTTTTGCAGGTAGCAAGAGCTTTTCCTACACAGGTGCAGTAATGACCTTGCCCACGGGAGTTTCTGCCATCGGAGAAAACAACTATGGAAATCCGGATGGGGCTTTGGACTACCTAAAGCGGATGACCCGAAGTTTTGGCTTTGCTTTGCCCGGTTCCATGTATGAAGTTTCTCCGGATTATGGCATGTTTACGCAGGCGTGGAATATGTACAGCTTCGGCGTGCCGATCGTGATGCAGTTCTTCGGGATTCAGCCTGATGCCGGAAATAAAGTGATCCATATTCGTCCTCAAATGCCTTCGGATTGGGAGGAATCCTCCATTCAAAAAGTCATCGTGGGCGACAATGAAATCAAACTTACTTATGTGGATAAGTCAGGTGTTCGTACCATTGAAGTGGAGCAAACCCAATCGAAATGGGGTATTTCCATTGAGATTCCTGAGGAATTTTCCAAAGTGAAAGTCCTTGGAAAAGAAGTGAACTCGGATACAAAAAATGGGTATCGAAGGATCTTGATGACGGGGAAAAAAGTACGGGTGGAGGCGAGTAAGTAAGTTTTTGGAACAAAGAAAAAATTATCTAAATTGGTACCTTTAAAACTTTCCTTTTAGAAATTTATGAAGGTACCAATGTTAAGTGTCTCAGAAGCAGCTTTGAAGCTAGGTTTAACGCCTCAACAGGTTAGGAGTTTATGTAGAGATGGAAAGCTTGAATCTGAGAAAATTGGTTCGACCTGGATAATAAATGAAGATTCGATCGATGAATTTATAGATAATTCAAATTCAGGAGTCGCCGAAGATCAAGCTTATTATGGATTTAATTTTAAAGAAAAGGGGAAGCCTATTGCATTAAGTTTTTTTAGTGGAGCAATGGGATTGGATATCGGTCTTGAAAAGGCTGGATTTCAAACTTTACTTGCTTCCGAGATAGATAAAGCATGTAGAAAAACGATTCTAAAGAATCGTCCTAATATTGCCTTGGTTGGAGATATTTCAAATTATTCTCCGTCTCAAATAAGGTTTATTTCTGGACTCGAACCCGAAGAAGAGATTGACTTGGTCGTAGGAGGCCCCCCGTGTCAGGCTTTTAGTACCGCTGGGAAAAGAAAAGGCTTTGAGGATGAAAGAGGGAATGTATTTTTAACATTTATCGATATGATTATCGGTTTAAATCCCAGATTCGCAGTTATAGAAAATGTTAGAGGCCTTTTATCAGCTCCTCTTAACCATATCCCCCATAAAGACCGCTTAGAGAAAGGGATTGATATTGACGAACGTAATCTTTCTGGCGGAGCATTGAAATTTGTTTTAGACAAACTTAAAAATGCTGGATACTCAGTAAGCTTTAATCTATACAATGCAGCTAATTTTGGTACGCCTCAAAAGAGAGAAAGGGTAATAATAATTTGCTCTAGGGATACGGAGAAACTTCCCCACCTTGAGCCGACTCATTCTGAGAATGGGGAATTTGGATTAAAAAAGTGGCTCACATTTAAAGATGCTGTTAACGGCCTTGAGCAAATCCAGCACGAACATCTTAATTTTCCAGAAAAAAGACTTAAATACTATGAAAGGTTAACTGCTGGGCAAAACTGGAGAAATCTACCAGCTGACTTACAAATAGAGGCCATGGGAGCTTCTTATTTTTCAGGCGGAGGTAAGACTGGATTTTTAAGGAGATTGGCTTGGAACGAACCTAGTCCCACATTGGTCACGCATCCGGCTATGCCTGCCACCGATTTGTGTCACCCAACTGAAAATCGACCACTTAGCGTGCAAGAATATAAAAGAATTCAACAATTTCCCGATGATTGGGAAATTACTGGAAGTCTTCTTGAAAAATACAAGCAAATTGGAAATGCTGTCCCAGTTGGTTTAGGTTACGCTTTGGGTAAGCATTTGATAAAATTCCTTAATGGAGAAGTGATAAAACGTTTTTCAAATTTTAAATACTCTAGGTATTTAAATACTGACGAAGTCACATGGCAAAAAGAATTCCAAAGCAGCTTAGGAAAAATTCTTTCAGAGACTTAAGATGTCATTCCTTGTCTTCTCTCCAACTCTTGCGAAAATCTCAAGTAATTTGACATAAGTTCCAGTCCCTCCTAATTTATCCCAATATTCTTCCCCAATTAAAACTACTGGATCATTTTTCATGTCAAAAATTTTAGAGGGTACTGACCAATTATAATCTTCTTTTTTCGGTCCGCCGGGGTTATAAAACAGCCCAAAATAAGTTTCGAATTTTGGATTATGCGCTTTTAGAAGCAAGAGATCCTTTTTGGCTTTTTCTGTTTGATCAAGGTTTGGTTTAACAGTTTTGATTGAGATATATATTTCACGATCATTTTTCGATAAATGAAGATCGGAAAGAACTCTTCTTACAACAGTATCACCCTTTTGGAAAGCCTGAATATTTTTGATTTCTCTTTCCCAATTTGGTTTCAATTCACCACTTCGTAATCCACTTGAAATTCGTTCTATTTCATCAATTGCGCCCTTATAAACATTGACAATCGTTTCCTTTTGCCTGGTAACTAGATGCCCGGAATCAACTGCAACAATTTTTGAAATCTCCTCTATAGGCCCTTGGCCGAAAGATGTTGAGAATGAACGTTCAAAACTAGAAGCATTTACCATTTCCTTGGTTAACAGAGCCTCATGAAAAGGTCTAAAGGATTTATTCTCCTTTGTTCTCTTTAGAGCACCTTTTACGCACTTCTCAAGAATTTCTTCAATTTGTTTTACTGTTTCTAGCCTCATAGTTCTGATTTATTCAACTAAGAAACTTCTTTTTTTTACAAATTCAACCAATAATTTAGCTTGAATACAAGAGAACGCTGCTTCGGCATAAAGTCTCCCGGGAAATAATTGTCTGTGTACACCAGGAAGAAATCCGAAACCGGAGCGTATCTCCACTGCAGTCGGGTGTTGATATTCAGGTTGTCGATCTGATTATTGTATTGGATAAAGGTCGTCCAGAAGAGATTCTTGGTAAAGGTCAGGTCAATACGAGGCCCGATGAGGATCAGATCCGCATCATTTTGTGGCTTGGGCATTCGGATGCGCGCGTAGTTGAAGTTCATGGAGATGTTGGCCAAATAGCCCATCCGGAATCCCATCTGACTGGTAATTCGCTGAAAATTTCCTGTATAATATTCACCTCCCTCAGCCTCCAAAGCGATGTTGAATACATTTCTCGGATTACTGTTGTATTCGATTTGGAGGGTTTGATTAGTGTAGTCGGTACCTGCAGCTAGCTGTTCTCCACCGGTTCGGGTGGGGTCAAAGTCTTGGAAAAGATAGATATACCTATTCCGGTTGGTAATTTCCAGTTGGGAAAGCGAATTAAACCGAAAGGTGTATCCCAAATTTACATCCCGATCCGTGGTACCTAGCGTTTCGTTCCAATAGGCTTCAAACTCCACCTTGGGTCCATGGCGGTTGATCAGCTTGGATTTGGGATAAAAAAGGTAGCCCAAATCGGGATTGATCCGCTTGAAGTCCACTCGCGGAACAAACCCTACCTCTGGATTAAATGATTTTCCTACATCCTGAATGCTGACGCTCCAGTTCCAATGGATGTCGGTAAAAAGCATATAGGCATTAAATGAATAGGGCTTCTCTACCTCAAGGGCCTCGAAGGTGCGATGGTAAAAAACCTTACCGCTCCATTTTCCATTGGCGGAGTTGAGATTGTAGTCCATTCCGATGAGCCGGTTGTAGGCAGTGGGGTCAAAAAGTTGTTGAAACTCATCCAAAGCCAAGGATTCTTTATTCACATAAATCAAACCAATATTGGATCGATCAAAGACCTTTTTCTGAATCGCCAATACGGAGAAATTTTTACCTGCGATACCAGCCGATTCGTCGGTGGCTGTTTGCATATTCATCAGACCGAGTCTCCAGTTTTCGTTGAGTTTTCCGCTTAGTCGCGCTCCATAGATGATTTTGCTCTGTACATTTTGCCCGGTAGCTGAGTCGATGTCCACCCCTATTCTACGGGAAAAAAATGGCCTGGAACGCATCTGACCGAAGCTCTCGAAGAGGTCTCCATTTTCTAAGAAAAACTGCCGCCGCTCCGGAAAGAAAATCTCAAATCGGTCCAGATTGGTCACCTGCTGATCCACTTCGACTTGCGAAAAATCCGGATTAAAGGTCAAATCCAAATTCAAAGCAGGGCCTATTCCGACTTTGGCGTCTCCACCGATGGCCGGAGTTAAGGATTCTTTGGTATTCTCCAGGTAATTAGTGGAAGTTCGGCCGGCAACAAAAGGAATCAGGGAAATATTAGCCGAGTTTTTCTTGAGCGGTTCTTCGAAAATCAATTTTCTTACAAAAGCTGTGCTGATTATGGGGAAATTTCTTGGGATGGGTGCCCAAGTGGATCGTTCTCCGGTGTGACTGTCGATCCGGTAGAAATTTACATTCCAGTTTTGTGCACCTTCGTTAAATCGGATCGTCGAAAGGGGAATAATCGCTTCCACTTGCCAGTGATTTTCAAAAATTCTAGCCTCGGCATACCACTTGTTATCCCAAGCCAGATTAAGATCTTCAGATCTAGCTCCTCCATTGGCCAGTAAGGCTTCCCGCTGTACGCCATAGGGATTTACCCCAAACTGAAAGGCATTCGTTTTATCGTTAAACGTGTCGAAAACGAAGCTGATACCGTCATTTTGCTCCCCACGATAATCGCGTCGAAGCGAAGTGGATACGTATTTTCTCGGACCTCTATTCTCCATCACCGCAGCGATATAGAGGTTATTTTCGTCAAAAGCGACTTTTACCCGAGTCGGAATCTCTGAGATCGAAGTGTCTGAGGGAAAATACTGCATAAAGTTCCCGTTCCATCCCTCAGGATCTGTCCAAATTGCCTCATCTAAAATCCCGTCAAGTCGGATCGGCTCGATTAATTTGAAAGCAAAGGCATTTTGGTCTGCTTGATTTTGCCCGCTCGCTTTTAGGACAAAAAAGCATAGCCAAAACGTGGCTAAATATGGTAAACTTTTCATGTAAGGTCGGTGATGCACAAAAGTAAGTTTGTGCTTTGACCCAATCCAAGGAATTTTATCAGTGGTGTTCTTGGATTTTCAGTGGATTAGGGAGTGCCAAATGCCGTGAGCACCAGATTTCTGGATCCGCCATGATGCCGAAATTCGCAGAGGTAAATTCCCTGCCAAATTCCCAGGGCGAGTTTTCCACCAGAAATTGGAATCTGAACACTTGTCCCGAAAAAAGCGCTTTTGATATGCGCAGGCATGTCATCTGTCCCTTCATAGTTGTGGACAAATCGTGGATAAGTCTCTGGGATTAATTCATTTACGAAAGTTTGAAAATCCTTTCTTACAGTAGGGTCGGCATTCTCATTGATGCACAGACCCGCTGAGGTATGCTGGATAAAAACCTGCAATAATCCGATTCGGATCTCCCGGATTTCCGGGATAGCAGGCACCACCTGATCAGTAATCAGGTGGTAGCCCTGTGGATAACTCGGTAGTCGGAGGTGTTTTTGGAAGTAAATCACAATTACATTTTAATTAAAGTGTTGACTACTATTCATTTTTTTTTTTTTCTTTCCGAAAATTTCAAACTTATGAAAAGGAACAAATTCTTTAAAGCTCTTCTCCTTATGGCTGGAGTTTTCACTTTCTTAACGCTCGGAAACTATAGTCAATTAAACTTCATTGCTGCAAATGCTCAAGAATTTGAAGATGGGGGTGGCGGAGATAAGTCAGAATGGTATTATCATCCTTGTTTGTATTCTTTTCCTAATAAAGAGTGTAAACTAGTAAAAAGTGATGAATCATGTGGAAAATCAAAAACCAGGCCTGGATTACCTTGTTAAAGTTTACGTATTTATTCCTTCTTTTTCTTGCCCTTTTTTCTTGTGAAAAAAAAGTATCTGTAATACAATTTAGACAATCCTCGGTTCCTTTAGGATGGAAAACCTTGGATGTTTTAAAGCAGAATTACAGATTCTATCACCAAAACAAGGATCAATTGGTGTTCTATGACCAAGTTAGGCATCAATTTATAAGGTTAAATATAAATGATCAAAAAATAGATTCAATTAGATTAGACTTAAATGGTCCGAATGGGATAGGTGATATTTCATCATTTTTTTATCATAATCAAGACTCCATTTTTGCAACTGATGCCAATGGAATTATTTATTTACTTAATGAAAAAGGATTTTTGATTGATCAGGCAGATATAACAAGCCTACCTAGTTCAAAATATGAGGATCTTTATACTAATTTCCCCGACCTATCTTTTACCAATAAATTGATTTATTTCCCGGACCAAGGCCAAGTGCTCAATTATTTTCAAAAATTTGAGGATGAGGAAAACAAAAGTATTTTTGCCTTATATGATTTTGCCAAAAAAAGTTTAAAACCGTTACCCATAGATTATTCGGATTTTATAGCCAAATTTCCGATAAACCCATACCTATTTGATATAGATGTAGAAGCTTACGATGATGCTTTTTTTTTGATTTTTAGCGGGGATCCTAGAGTCTACAAGTATTCTTTGAAATCTAAAAAAGTAATATCTAAGTTAGTTCCAACTGACTTTACTAAGGTTCAGGCTGATCCTCCTTCAGAAAAAACAATTGATTTTCAACTAATAAGAAATTTCCTAAAGGAAAATCCTTTTTATGGGAAAATAGTTTTTGATAATAATTCCAAATTGCTTTATAGATTTTCCATTCCACCGATGAGGAATCTTCCAGATGATGAAAGCTTGTATTCCTTTAATAAAATTTTTGTTTCAATTCTTGATGAGGATTTGAAACTCCTTGCAGAAGGTTACTTGGATAAGGAAAATACTTATAATTTCAACTTTTTATTCGTATTCAAGGATGGTATTTGGATTGCTTATAAGGAAGATTTACAAGATGATGAGTCTTTGTTAAAAGGAGATCTGATTCATTTTCAATTACCTGATTAATCCGACTTTATTTTCTAAAGTCCCGATACCATCAATTGTTATTTTCACCAGATCTCCTTTCTGCAAAGTAAAATTATCCGGCACGATGCCTGTCCCGGTCATCATCAGGCAACCGATCGGAAACGTATTTGCCCGGAAAAGCCAATCGGCAAGTTCCTGTGGTTTGCGTTTCATTTGTGCCAAAGTGGTTTCTCCTGATGCTTCGGTTTTTCCATTCCGAAGGATTTCCAATCGGATTTGGGTGGAATCATCCAGCATTTCCTCCTGAATCAAGATGCAAGGTCCAACTGAGGCGCATCCCTGATAGACTTTTGCCTGTGGCAAATAGAGCGGATTTTCGCCTTCGATGCTTCGGCTGCTCATGTCATTTCCGACGGTGAAGCCCTGCACTTTTCCCGAAGGGGAAATCAACAGCGTCAACTCCGGCTCGGGCACATCCCAAGTGGAGTCTTTGCGGATATTGACCGTCTCACCCGGATTGGAGACACGGCTGGCAGTGGCTTTGAAGAACAGCTCGGGTCTATCGGCTACATACACTTTGTCGTAAAAATCTGCGCCTCCTGCATCTTTGGATTCCTCCATACGGGCTGTTCGGCTTCGGTAGTAAGTCACTCCTGCTGCCCAGATTTCCTGATTGCCCATCGGTGCCAAGAGACCTTCTGACTTCAGTTGTTCCGCCTCTTTTTCGGAAATTTTCTCCCAATGTGCGGCCTCAGACTTGAGTAACTTGGGTAGATGTTCCCGTCCAAGAAGTTGATCCCAATCGAGCTCGGGTCCCAGAAAAATCTCAGTATCAGTTTCTAAAAGAGTTCCGGCGGTCAGTTTGTAAAGGCGCATAAGGTTATGGGTTTGAGGTTTGGGTTTGAAGTTATAAAAAAGGGATTGATCAGGGAAATTGCATTAAACATTTGGTTTTTTTAAAAGAAGTAAAGGATTTGGTACGTTCCATTTGAAAATTAATGGAGTTAAACCATTTAGAAATTTAGAGAATTAAGAATATCGACTAATCTTTCTTTGAAAAATTCTATATGGATTGGCTTTAAAGGCAACTCTTCATGTCCTTAATTCTCTTCATGGTTAAAATTTTGACCTGCTTTTTTTCACATTAGGAGAGAATGTTGATTGTTAAAAGAGATTATCCTGAGCGATTGATCAGCAGCCCTTGGAAAAAAACTTTTCGCTCGTACCTTTGCTTCCAGATCATAAGGGGTGCCTTAATACAACGGGCTGAGATCATACCCATACGACCTGATCCGGGTAATGCCGGCGAAGGGAAATGAGAAAGCAGAGTAAAGAAGTCTGGAAAACAAGCCGAAGCGGTACCATTCGTGCCTGATTCTGATTTTGTGCTTTGCATGCGGGTAAAACAATCACGGAGAGCCTCCCCTGGGTTTTCTAATGTTTCACTCAAACACCCGAAAGGGGAAAAGTAATCATGAAAAAAGTAATGCTTGGCTTGATTCTGTATCTAGCCAGTTTGACCGCTTGGGCTCAACATAGCCTCAGCGGAAAAGTCGTGGATGCCCAGAGCAATTTGCCTTTGGTCGGCGCATCGGTATGGACCGAAACCGCCAATCGAGGCACGGTGACTGATGCAAATGGTCTATTTACACTCAGCAGATTACCCAATGGGAATGTGGAAATCCGGATTTCCTACCTGGGTTATGAGACCGAGCGATTGACCGTGGCCGTTCCTTTTTCTGGAGATTTAGAGGTAAAGTTGGAGCCAAAAGATTTCCTCACGGAGGAATTTATCGTGTCGGCTACCCGAGCCTCGTCCAGCACGCCTACAACCTTCTCCAATGTGGATAAGTCTGAAATTGCCAAACGAAATTTGGGACAAGACATTCCCATTTTGCTCAATTTCACACCCTCGGTAGTAAGCTATTCCGATGCCGGTGCAGGCGTGGGCTATACCGGATTGCGGATTCGGGGCTCAGACCAAACCCGCATCAACGCCACGGTCAACGGGATTCCGCTCAATGATGCCGAGTCGCATGGAGTATTTTGGGTGAATATGCCTGACTTTGCCTCGTCAGTAGAAAATGTCCAAATCCAGCGCGGGGTAGGCACTTCCACCAACGGGGCAGCTACTTTTGGCGCTAGCCTCAACTTCCAAACCGATACCCGACGGGATGAAGCTTATGCTGAATTGGACAATGGTTTTGGTTCCTTCAATACCTGGAGGCATACTGTCAAGGCAGGAACGGGTCTGTTGAACAACCGCTTTGCAGTCGATGCCCGACTTTCCAAAATCACCTCTGATGGCTATGTGGATCGGGCATTTTCCGATCTGAGCAGCTGGTTTGTGTCCGGAGGATATTATGGAGAAAAAAGCGTGATCAAACTCGTGGCTTTCTCAGGAAGGGAACAAACGTACCAAAGTTGGTATGGTCTTCCTGAATCCAAACTTGAGAATGACCGAACGTACAATTTCTACACCTACGACAACGAAACCGACAACTATCAGCAGGATCATTACCAGCTGATTTATACCGGAATAGTAGGTTCCAACTGGAAAACTAATCTGGCGCTTCACTACACCTATGGCCGGGGATATTACGAGCAATTCCGGGAAGATGATGACTTTGAAAGTTATGCCTTGCCTCCTGTCCAAATCGGGGATCAGCTGATCGAAAGTACCGATATCATCCGCCGCCGTTGGTTGGATAATGATTTCTATGGATTTGTGGGTTCAGTAAATTATGTCTCCACAGATGGCAAACTCGATTGGATCATCGGTGGGGGCGCCAATCGCTACGATGGAGGCCACTTTGGCGAAATTATCTGGGCGAGAGTTGCAGGCAATACCAATATCCGTGATCGCTACTATGATAACAATGCCATCAAAGATGACCGGAATATCTACACTAAAGCCACTTATGAGATTAAACCCGGTTTGAATTTGTTTGGTGACTTGCAGTTGAGAGGGATCAATTATTCCTTTATCGGTGTCAATGATGACTTGCGTATTGTGGATGGGCGAGCCGATTACACCTTTTTCAATCCTAAGTTTGGATTCTCTTACGAAAAAGGAAATCAAACTTGGTATGCGAGTTATGCAGTTGCTAACCGGGAGCCCACCCGTTCGGATTTTACAGACAATCCCATCACCGAAGTGCCTAGACCTGAGCGCTTGAACAACGTAGAAGCTGGTGTTCGTGCCAAAGCCGGAAGCTTCAGCTACAACGCCAACTTCTACTACATGGGCTACAAAGATCAGCTTATCCTCACCGGTCAAATCAACGATGTGGGAGCCTATATCCGCGAAAACGTAGCCTCTTCCTACCGTGCAGGGATTGAACTGGACGGAGCTTATCAGCTTTCGGGGGCTTGGACTTTGGGTGGAAATATCGCCTTGAGTCAGAATAAAATCCGGGAGTTTACCGAGTACATCGACGATTACAGTGTGGAGGATTTCCGACAGGAGACCTTTACCTACACCAATACGGAAATTGCTTTTTCTCCCAATGTGGTGGCTTCGGCGATCATTGAGTACAAGCCAAGCAAAAATTTGTCCCTCAACTGGCTGAGTAAGTATGTAGGCCGACAGTTTTTGGATAATACGGCGAATGAGGCAAGATCGCTTGACGCTTTCTTCACCAATGACCTGCGAATCAGCTATGCGGCAGCTCCAAGATTCTTCAAAGGATTGGAGGTCAACTTGCTGATTAATAACATCTTCAATGAGCTTTATGAGCCAAACGGCTACACCTTCAGCTACTTTGTGCCGGGAGGAAATGGTCGTGAACTGGTAACGGAGAACTTCTATTATCCACAGGCAGGGACCAACTTCCTGTTGGGTTTGAGGATGAAGTTTTAAGATATTGATCCCGCAGACATTCGCAGAAAAAGTCGCGGATTAGCGCAGATAATCTAAGAAGTCCTGCTCCGATTGCTATCGGAGCGGGACTCTTTTTGATAGGCAATGAATGGTTCCCGCGATACCTACAGAAAAAGTTGCGGCTGAATGTGGATTTTTTAAAGATCAGCGGGCATCTGCGAAAGAAATCTGCGCAGATCTGCGGGAAAAAAAGAAGAGTTCCCGCAGATAAACGCAGAAAAAGTCGCGGATCATCGCAGATATATTAAGATCAGCTAGAAAATTTACCTACTACTTAGCAGCGCAAATAACTTCTCATTTGCTTTACAGTTTCCTTGAGATTTGTAAAGATTTTTCAATTTTCTTTACAGAGTGATCTTTGAATGTAAAGCAACTTATCATTTAAGAAAAAAGCCACAGATTCACAATAACTTATCTGTGCATCTGTGGCAACACAGCCAAGCGGTCCTGCTTTTTCTAAGCCTTTTTATAGCTCCCGCTGATGTTCGCAGAAAAAGTCGCGGATGAACGCAGATTTTTTAGATCAGCGTGAATCAGCGAAATAAATCTGCGTAAATCAGCGGGAAATTTTTCTAGCAGTGGAAAGAAACTGCTATTTTCAAATATGCACGAGAATGATATCACGTTTTTGATCCGGGGTGCAATTTTTAAAGTGTATAACACCCTCGGCCCGGGACTTTTGGAATCCAGCTATGAAGCTGCTTTGGGGTATGAATTGACCAAATCTGGCTTGATTGTGGAGCACCAAGTTGGTCTTCCTTTAATCTATGAAGAGCTTCAACTCAATGTTGGATATCGGATAGATTTACTGGTGGAGAAAAAAGTAATCGTGGAAATCAAATCAGTAGAATCTCTTGCTGAAGTTCATTTTAAGCAGTTGGTAACTTACCTGAGGCTTTCAGGTCTTACAGTTGGTTTGTTGGTGAATTTCAATACTGAAGACATTGCTAAATCTATTCATCGACGAGTCAATGATTTTAAAGATTAGGGAATTATTTCCCGCAGATCTTCGCAGAAAAAGTCGCAGATCATCGCAGATATTTTTTATATCGGCGTTGCTGATCCAAGAAAATGTACGATAAAGAAAAAATCCCTGCGGATTTAAAAAAGATCAGCGTGAATCAGCGAAATAGATCAGCGTAAATCAGCGGGAAAATAAAGATCAGCGGGAAACCTTTAGCCGCTCAAATACCTCCAAATACCGCTCGGTCACATAATCCCAATTGTACTTCTGTGTCAAGCCCGCTCGGGCAGTTTGGCGGAGTAGATCCAGGGAATCAGGTTTCTTTTCGGCCTTTTCCACCATTTCTTTAACCGATTCGGCCTTTTTCTCAAAATACCATCCATGCTTGCCATTTTGAAGCATCTCTTGATTGAAGGGGGTATCGAGTGCCAAGATCGCACAGCCGTACCCGAGCGCCTTGAGCATCGCCGGATTGGTACCGCCAAACTCATGTCCATGAAAATAGGCATAGCAATGCGAATACAAAGCTGCCAATTCATTCGGGTCGGTGACGTAACCGGTGAATAGCAATCGTGGATCTTGAATATTCTTTAAGCGATTGGCCCAGGCATCCGCAAAGGGCACATCGCCTACCACCACCAAGGTTTTTTGCGAAGCGGATTTCAAAAATCCTTCGATAATCAGATCGGCATTATTGTCCGGAACCAGTCGTCCTACGATCAGGTAATAGCCTCGGCTCTCTAAATGCCAGCGCTGTATCGGTTCTGCATCCACACTTTCCTTGGGATTGGCCCCGTAGGCGATGACTTCGGAGTCTTTTTGAAAAAGCTCCAGATACACTCTCCGCATCTCTTCCGAGTCGTTGATCACCTGATCATAAAATTTGGTCGCCATCTTGGAAGCCCAAAAGAAATACTTGGATCCAAGCCCTTTCCATTTGGGTCTCAGCCATTCCAATCCGTCCACATTGATCGCTGTGGGTTTCCCGAAAATCCTCGAAATCAATCCAAAGGGCCCATTCCCACTGTTGACCACAAAAATCACGTCCACATCCGAAAAGCAGGCGTGAAGCATGGAGAAAAAGGTGTGGGTGAGTTGTGTCAGGCTTTTGGATTCGATAGCCGGGGTGTAGATGCATTCGATTCCATTGACAAATCGAGGTCGGTTTTTAAAAAGCGCTCGATGATTATAGACCCGTACCTGTACCCCATTGGCCACCAGTCTCTCCCCGAGTTCCTTGATCATCGTGTCATAGCCGCCATAGACGTAGGGATAGCCTTTGGCACCCATGATGGCAACTTTCAGTTTCTTTTCAGGTGTTGCCATAGGTGGGTTTTGATTTTTTCTTCGAACGCTTCTAAGCTAAAGACTTTCAACACACGCTCTCGGCCAGCCGAGCCTAGTTGCTGCCTAAGTTCCTCTTTTCCAAGTAACTCCACGAGGTGTTCGAAACCTTTGTCAACCGATCCAATAGGAATCAAATAACCCGTCTCCCCATCCAAAACCATCTCTGAAGCCCCGCCTGACTGAGTTGCTACTACCGGTTTTCCTGCGGCCATAGCTTCCAAAATCACCGTGGGAAACGAATCAGGCAAGATCGAAGGCAATACAAAAATATCAAAGGAAGCCATCACCTCCGGAATATCATCCCGAAAACCCAGATAACTCACTTTTGTCTCTAATCTTTTGTCTCTGATCACTTTTCTTATTTCCTCCAAAATCGACTCGTATCCGGGGAAAGGATCTCCAACCAGAACAAAATAAGCCTCAGGATGGGAATGGACTATTTTTTGGGCTAAGTCAAGAAAAAAAAGCTGTCCTTTTCCGGGGTTAATTCGCCCGATCATTCCAATGAGCAGGCTGGATTCGTCAAGTCCAAGCTCACGCTTCAGTTTGGGTTTGGCCTTCAAAAAATCCTCATAAGGAATCCCATTGTGGATAACTTGGACTCTTGCCTTTTTTAATCTGGGCTGCCAATGGTCAGCCACAGACTGGCTCACGGCTATCGGTAAAGCTGTCGAACTATCTAGTAAACCTGCCAACCAACTCACCAATGGCGCAGGGCCGGGCAAGATCTCATGGATATGCCAAATGTGAGGCAATTGCCGTCTTTTGGCCCAAAATGCACCTACGACTACGGCAAGCGTATTGGAATAGACGAGTTCAAACTGATACTTTTTATCCAGCTGTGAAAGTAAACGATAGGCTTTGAGATTTTTCCTGAACCGATTGAGTAAGCCGCTTGGACTGACATATTTTCGCCTCAAAATACCCAAATTTTGAATGTAAACGGGGATTTTGAGCTTGTCCAGCTCTGCCTGGATCGGACCTTCATTGGTCAGGACGACCACTGGGGAAAAACCTTGATTTTGGTAAAATCGCAATACCTGTAGGATAATCTTTCCCGACCCGTAGCCCTCGGAGGAACTTTGCAAGAAAAGGATATGTCGGGTTTTGGTCATTATGCAAAAATACAAGTAGATGTCATGGTCTGTGTCCTCACAGACCATTCTATTTGCTATCTCTTCGAAAATACAATCCCATAATTCCTGATTTGCCAAATCCGACTGACAAAACTTCCAGTCCCCATGCCAAAGGCAAAAAAACTCCGATCAACAGAAGCAAACTAGCGGTCTTTTTCCGCTTCAATCGTAGGATCAGGTTTTCTCTAAATCCAAATCGAGAAAGTAGCGCTTGTAGCATTCCCAAAACTCCCAAATGAAAAGAATAGCTTCTATTCCCCACTGGATAGAAGCCCAGTTTTTCCATTTGGGTTGCCAAAACCGGCTCGGTCCAATGGGTCAAATGCTTGGGAATGTCCCAATGCATCCATCTTTCTCCGGCGATTCTGGCTTGCCAGGAATTTGCTCGAGGCACTTCGATATAGAGGATACCTTTTGGAGCTAAGTTGGCTTTGGTCAGCTGTTCCAAAAGAACCAAAGGCTTCGGCAGATGCTCCAGCACGTGATTGAGCGTGATGAAGTCAGCTGCTTTTTCTCCGATTTTTCCCGACTCATAATACTGGCATGTGATTTCCACCCCGTACTTTTCTCTGGCAAAATCCGCTCGGGCCTTTTCTGTTTCGATGCCCATTCCTTCCCAATCTAGCTCTTTGGCTACTGCCAAAAACTGCCCTTTTCCCGAGCCAAAATCCAAGAGCTGTTTGGCTTTGGGATGGATTTGCTGCGCTTTTTTGAGGATTTTTCGGGCTTCGGAAAAAATGATTTGCTCAAAAATGGATTTTCTGTTGTCCACTACCGCATAGATTTCGTCACGGTAGAGAGATTCGCTGTCGATGGCCTCGGGGATAAAAGTCCAATTTACTTCACAGGAATCGCATTCGACACGATGAAGTGCTTTTGGAGTATTTTTAGGAGGGGTAAAACAAACCGGACAGGTGATTTGCCGCATGGATTAGGTGGTCGGACTCAGAATAATCCGGTGAAAATCTTCAATAAATTTCTCTGCCGAAAAGTCCTTGGCCCGCTCCTTTCCCAGGGAAATCAGCCGGTTTCTGAGGTCTCTATGGCGGTCCAAAAGTATTAATTTTTCGGTCAAATCGTCTGCATTACCAGTTTGGAAAGCCAGTCCGGCACCACCTGCGACCTCGAGCAGCGCAGGCTGATCGGAATGGATGACCGGTATCCCAAAACCCATCGATTCCAAAATCGGTATCCCAAATCCCTCATTTTGAGAAGGGAAAGCATAAGCAAAAGCGCCTTCATAGAGTGCCTTGATCTCTCCGTCACTCAGGTAACCTGGTAGGAGAATTTGCTCTTGAAGTCCAAGCTCTGCAACTAAATTTGTGACATTCGGTAGGTCGTTTAGCTGTTTACTATAACCGGCCCCACCTACCAAGACCAGTTTTTTGGGCTGATCGATCTGCTCCAAATACTTTGCAAACGACCGGACCAGTAGTGGCAGGTTTTTTCGCCTGTCAAACGTACCGATATGGAGATAGTATTCCTGTTTGATAAGCTGCTTTTTTGCCAAAAATTGCGGGTCAGCGGCAGCTTTTAAGCCTTTTGGAGTTTGATAGATGACCGAGATGGGCCAGTCTGCTCCGAGGTGCTCGATGAGCGATTTTTTGGAATATTCGGTGGTGGTGATGATTTGGGTCTCTTCTTTTAGTCCTTTTTTGATCAAACTGAGAAAGTACTTTCTCCACCATTTGGGATAGTTTTCGGGCATTTGCCAGAAAAATGCATCGTGGATTACCGTCAATCTTCGACAAGGCAAGGAAGCTGCAGGAGATACGAAATCCGGGCAAATCAAGACATCGGGCTTGTATTTTTTGACCAAGTCGGGGAGCTGAAATTCCTTCCATCGAAAGTAGTCCAGATGGTAGTTGAGCTTTTGGATTTTGGTTTTGGAGCCTTGATAGGTAGTATCTGCAGACTGGATGTCGGGTTCATGGGTGAATATCCACTCGACCCCGGGATGAGGGTATTTTCGCGCAGCCTTGGCCAGCTCGACCATGTAGGTCTTGATGCCGGTGGTGGCGACGTTGAGATGTTGGAGATCGAGGAGAACTTTCAAAGGATTGGTCTTTTGGGTCCGATGAATGAAGACTGAATAGGCAATCGAGATGGATGGTCGAAAACAGAACCAAGTTAGGGATAAAGGCACCTGATATTTTCCAAATCTGAAAAATTTTGAAATCGGGATCTGATTTCGTCCGCTTACTTCCTACAGACAATCCACTGATTGACTTGAAATGCATTCTGAATCAGTCGGTTGATTTTTTTGGAGAGCGGCATTTGATAAGTCATCAGCCGGCTGAATTTTTCCCCAAGATTGTGGGTATAGTGATCGACTACGAGAAGATTTTCCTCTTCACAGAGAGATTTCAATCGCTTTTTGGGAAAAATGAACGTATGCTCTAGCCCATCGATTACATCCGGAATTCTCAACCTGAGCAAACTGGCCCAACGGTGCCAAGTGTAAAGCCGACTGGAAATATCCGGTGTTCCGATCGCCAAAATCCCCCCGGGCTTCAGCATTCTCCGCATCTCTTGGATATACGCTCTTGGGTCAAGCACATGCTCAATGACATGGGAGATATGGATAAAGTCAAAAAAATCATCGGGGTATTCCGCGCTTTCAAGGTCTCCTTGGTGCGTATGCACTGGAAAGTGTTGCCGCACAAATTCCAGGGCACCGGAGTCATATTCGGTCGCATAGAGTTCGCAGTCCAGTTGGTGGGCATAAGCCAGACCCAGGCCGAGACCGCAGCCTACATCCAGGAATTTGTTGCCTTTTTCTAGGTTTTTGAGGTATCTGGATTCTTGTTTGATCGCTGCTTCAGGCAGGGTTTTGATCCGGGAAAAGTGTCCTAATATGAGTTCTTTATAGGCAACCGCTTCGTAGTGATCTTTTTCATAGTAGGCTTGATAATACTCACTCAGCTCTGCCGCGTCAGCCATCGGATTGGCAAATACCACTCCGCAATCTTCGCATTTCACCCGCGAGATATGCGGTCCCCTTCGATGCGTATCAATGGCGAACCCAGAGAGGTTTTTAGATCTACAAAGAGGACAAGAGCGGTGTAAAATCATGTAAGTGGTGCGTTTTTGAGCTCAGAGTATTCTCTGAGACTGAATCCAATCATCCACCAAGTCAGCCAGGAGACATAGGTGTAGATTTCGACATTGGCGGTGAATAGGGGCAAGAGTAAGCCGACCTTGACCACAGCTCCGGTAAAAGCCACCCGGGCGATTGCTGTATTTGCAGTCTGACGAAACACTCGGATGGAATCCCGAACTCCCGTGGCCAAAGTTAGGATATAAAGCATCATTCCCAGCCAACCCAGCTGTACACCGTAGATGAGAAATTGATTTTCTCCCCCAACTCTCAGTTCGTCTTCCACGCTGCCGAAGTTGCCACTCATCGCCAGACCAATGCCGAGAGGATTGGCGATCATCGAATCCAAGGCCAGAAGCCACTCGACCACATGGCCCACGCTTGAGCTGTTTTCGAAGGTAATCGTGTCCAAAACAAAGAAATAGAAATCTTCCGAAGCGAAGAAAATTACATAGACGCCAAAAAGCACCAATGCCAAAAAACCCGCACCGATCAATTTGTACAAGCGAAAAACCAAAGCCACAAAAAAGATCATGATGAAGAAAGCTCCAAATGCTGCCCGTGAAGCCGAAAAAACCAAGCAGCCCAACGAGACGAACATGACGAGCATATACGGCCAGTTTTCCTCCCGTCGGGTAGTCAAAAACCAAATCAACCCAGCCGAAAATCCCATCAAGACCGAGCTCGCCATCTCCAAAGGATCCGAGAAAAACGCTGCCAATCGCTTGGTGACCGCTTGTGTTTCAAAGGTCCAGGTCAAGCCAAAATTACCCGTGGGGTCGATGTTATTGATGACTTGATTGTAAAGGGCATATCCCGTAAACTGCTGAATGTGGGCCTGCAGGAGGTAATTTTCGATCAGGTTTACCCCAAAAGCAGCAAACATCACTAAAAAAATCAACTGGAACAATCGCTTGATTTCCAGTTTATTCCATCGGGTGTTTCTCCCCAGAAAATACACCAAGCCCGGCATAAGCATGCTTTTGTAATACAGGGCTTTGTTCACGAAGCTGGCACTACCCAAAGGCAAAAGCAAATAAGCAAAGCCCAGAATCAATAGCCCCAGCATCATCCAGTCTGTGGCCAATAAGCGTATGGGGTATTGAAAAGGACCCTTTTGATAGAGCACAAAAATCACTACCCCCAGCAGGATGATCAGCTCTTTGAGAATCTGAAATACGCTCAGGATCTCGGGAGATCGGGTGGCTAGAAAAATCACACTCAGGCTCGTGATATAGACCGGAAGAAACGCTGCAAGGAAATAGATAAAATAGCTCCATTTCCCATCAATGATCATCTTCTGTAGGGTCCAGAGTAATCCACTGACTACTCCGATACTGATCAAAATGAAAAATCCTATCGCCATGGCCCGGGATTTAAAGGTTCACGGAGTCCATCTCGCAGGCCCTTGGCGACAGCCCGGAGTTTGGTAAACCTTCCTCGGATCAAAAAATAACCCATCCACAAGATAAACCTGCCAAGATGATAGCCAAAACTGGGGATTTTATAGTGGTGTTGTAATCGAATCAAAAAGAGTTGGTTTCTCACATGGTAGTAAAAGACCCTCGGACTAAGTGTCCCTTCGGCATGTTGTTTTTTGGAGGAGGCGCCTGCTTCGTGGTAGATTTTTGATTTTTCTTCGAGAAAAATACCAAAGCCGGACTTTTGGATTCGGAGTGACCACTCCACATCTTCGAAGTACACAAAAAACTGCTCATTGAGCAATCCGGCTTTTTCTATCGCTTTACTGCTGAGGAGCATAGCGCAACCTGTCGCCCAGTCTAGCTTTGGGTTTTTGACCCGATAGTTGGCTATGGGCTCCCGGTCTCCCAAGGTGATCGATCTGCAAAATGTCGGGATCCACTTGCCGCCGGCACTCCAGATCTCTCGAGGATTGTGGAGGAAAAGAATCAGGGGCTGAATGATACCTGCATCCGGATATTTCTGCGAAGCTCTCACCAGTTCGCCGAGAAAATCCGGCTCTACGACCGTGTCATTATTGAGCAGCAGTACATGGGAAAAGCCCTCGGCTAGTGCCTTTCTGATTCCTACGTTATTGCCTCCGGTAAAGCCCAGATTTTCTCCCGTTTCGATAAGTACAATTTCAGGAAATCTGGACTTCAGGACTTTTCCTTCTTGATTTTCAGATCCATTATCGACGACAAAGACCTTAAAATCAGGGTAATCGACATTTTTTAAAGAACTCAGACATGCTGAAGTAAACTCCAGTCCGTTCCAGTTGACCAAAATGATCGCTACCGATATGTTAGGAGAAAAGGCCAATCAAAAGTTCTTTTTTTCTTCGGTACAATATGACCAAACAAATAAAAAATACGATGATCTCGGTGGACAATATCCCATAGCACAATCCCAAAGGTCCCAGCGTAAATGTCAGAATCGTGGAAACGATAATCATGTAGGCACACATCATCCAGCTCGCGCGGAAAAGTAGCTGCTTAAGATCAGCTACCAGTAGTAGGGTGACATTGGCCACATTGATACAGGCGAGAAAAGGCAGGAAAGAAAGAATCTGAAGGTAAAGGACAGACTCCTGAAGCTCGCTCCTCGACAGTACGCGTATGATCCATGGAGCTGCAAAAAAGGCAAGCAAAGAAATCAACAATCCTCCTAGCAAGACTCTGAAGTAGGTGTTTTTCAAAAAAGAAAAGAAAGCCTGTTGATCCTGATGGTAGAGTTTGGAGGCATTTGGAAAAATGGCCTGCACGATCAAAGCCGGAAAAAGCCGCAGCACCATAGCGACTTTTTCTGCCAAGCTGTACATCCCCAACGTCTCCGCCGAGGAGAAAAAGCTCAAAATAATCAAGCCTCCGTTGATCGAAATATAACTGGCCAAGTTGCTGAAAAACAGCAAAATGTTCTCGTTCAAACTTTTCCAGATCGCACTGAATTCAGGACGGTAAAAACGGATTTCCATCACCCAATGAATGTAGATGAGTAGGAGGATATTGATAAACAAACCAAAAAAGCCCAACATAAAATTGACCCATTGGCTATGACTCGGATCGTGTATGAAGAGCACGATCCCCATCAGGAAGAGCAGCTTGGAAAAAATGTTGGCGATGGAGATCAGCTTCATTTTTTCCATCCCCTGAAAAAACCAAAGGGGAAGTGCGGCTTCGGAAAAGAGGATCAAGAGCGAATAAATCAAGATCACCTGATAGCCTTCAAATAGACCAAAGCCAACTATGCCCAGCAGGATCAATAGGGCCGATGTCAGCGCCAAAATAAACTTGGCAGAAAAAATATTAGACACAAGGTGAGACAGGGCATCCTTGTCCTGCTGACTGATTGCCACCTGACGTGGCGCGCTCAGATTATACCCAAATCCCACCAGAATATTGAGTAGAATAATCACCGAGAGGGAGAGATTGACCAGCCCAAACTGGTCCACACCGATGCTCTGAATCAGCAGCGGTACGGAAATGATCGAAATCAGCACATTGGACGACTGAATAATCGCCAGAAAGAGAAAGTTTTGGATCGATTTGTTTCGAATAAAACTCCCGAAAGGAATGAGCTGATTGAGTTTTTCAAACATGGCAGCTTATCGGTTAGCTTGTCTGCACATGAGTCTGATAAAGTCTGCGAAAGTACAGCCCAAATAGCGTCATCAACCCCGCTATCACTCCTCCATAGACCATGCCTTTGACCAGTCGGATTTCGGTTCGCTTGAGCGGAAATCTCGGCGAATCAATGATCTGAATCAGCGGGGAATTGTTGCGGTGATTGACTTTGGCGATCTCGAGGTTTTTGACGATTTCCTGATACACTGCAGCGGTGGCCTGAACGTCAATCTGGCGCTTGCGGCTTTCGACCGTGCCTGAGGTCAGCAGGGGGTTGGCATTGGGGACCCGATCCTGTGCAGAGGCATAGGCTCCGATATTTTCATCCAGAATCGCTCTCACCGAATCCGCCTGAGTCTGGAGAATTCGGAGATTTTCCCCGGTTTTTTTGGTCTTGGTTTCGAAGTAAAAGGTGTTGACTTTGTTTACCAAGGTTTCATTGAAGACTTTGGCAAATGCCTCGTCTTTGGAGGAAATACTTACCTGGATAATACTGAGCTTGCGGTCGGGTTTGGCAACGGAAAGTTGACGCTCCCGGATCAATTTGGAAATTTCCTGGACTACGGAGTCTTGGGTGACACTGAATTGATCTCTGGCTTTGCTGAAATCCAAGGCTGAAAAATCCACTTTGCTTGCCCACTTTTCATCCAACTTTTCAAACTCCACAAAACGGTCGATAAGCAGCTTTTCCTCAGAAAATGGACTCAACAAACTCTCACCGATCATCCGATCAGAGCGGTAGAGTTCCATGATATTATCTCCCTGAAACAGCCCACTGGTGCTTCCCAGAGAACCGAGATTTACTCCGACCAAAGATGCCAATCCGGACATTTGCCCCAATCCGGGACCGTCACTTTCCTCCAATACAAAAGACGTCTCAGCATGGAAAACGGGCTTTTTCAACACCGAAATCAATGCGCCCCCTGCGAGACCGATGGTTGCTGCGATCAGGAGTACCTTCCACTGACTGATAAAAAAAGCCAGCCATTGACGAAGATTTTGAAGGACTTCGGCCAGGGTAAATTGATTTGTAGAAAAATGTGAGTGAGCTGACATTACGGAGTGTTCCAGTTGATTTGAGAAAGGACAAGTGCGAGGGTCGCCAAGCCGGTGGTCACCCCCACCACATCACCAAGTCTGAGCGGAATTTTTGGGCCTTTGGTCGGAACGATCACCTCGGCACCTGGCTCTACAGCCGGAAATGCCCGGATGCCCATGAAGCCCTTGGTCCGCTTGACGGCTCCGTTGGCATAGACCACGTAGGTCTGACGCCGGTTGGCCCGACGGTCAAATCCTCCTGCGCCGTTGATGTAGTATTTGAGTCCCCGGCCTTGTTCATGACGGAGCGTAGTGGGATAGACCACATCTCCTCGCATTCGGACAGTTTGCAGGACTTTCGGGATATTGAGAATATCGCCTTCCTCGAGAATGAGGTCCTCCTGTGAACCTGGATTGGCTAGGATTTTTTCCAAATTGATCGCTACGGCCTCGTTTTCTCGAATTTTCACATCAAACCCCGGGGTTTCGGATGCGATCTGGTCCAGGGATTCTTTTTTGGCTTGGGCCAAAAGCGAATCATTGGCGGAAGTATTTTCTTTCGGTAAATCTCTGAACAAGCGCTGAAGGAGCTCCTCTTGAGCTTCCGAGTTATTCGGATCAGCCATAAGCTGGATTCGAAGGGCTTCAAGATTTCGTTGGCGGCGGATTTTTTCAGATTCGGTATTGAAAAACTCCGTTCTTCGGATCAGCGTGGCGCCCTTGGCGTAGGCAAAAGGATTCAATCCCCCTGCCCGCTTGAGGAGGTCTGAGATGCGTTCTCCACTGCTTTGGATCGCAAAAATCCCCGGGGAATTTACCTGACCCTCTACCGTCACCAATCGCTGCATTGTGAAGCTCGCCCGCTTTCGTACGATCACTTGGTCAAAAGGCTGAAGCTCGGGGGAGGCTTCAGAAAGGGAAAGCGTTGGGTTGATTTTTACCTGAATCAGATCGGCCAAAGTCCCCAAATCAGAATCCTCCAATCGGCGGGCAATTTCCACGTCTTGGGTATTGGCTGATTCCTGAAATCCGCCCGCCATCAGGATCAGTTCCTCAGGGGTCATTCCCTGAGCAAAAGGATAAGTGCCCGGTCGCCGCACTTCCCCAAGCACCTGCACATAGCGCTCGTTTTGAATATCGTAGATGCTGGAAATCCGGATGACATCCTCGCGCTGAAGAGTAATATCTGCTTGGCTTCCTGCTAAAATGTCTTTCAGATTTACCTCTAAGACACTGGTGCTCAGATCTGGGTTGGTTCGAAGGATACTGGCTCGCTGGGTGTAGGCATCGCCCTTCAGACCTTCGGCTTTTTGGATAAGTTTGCCAAGTGTTAGACCTTCTTCCAAAGCAAAAGTGCCTGGGCGGAAGATGGCTCCTTTGATCTGAACTCGGTTAGAGAAGCGATTGAGAATTTTGCCAACTTGGATTTCATCCCCACCTTTGAGTAGAAATACGCCAAACTGTCCCGCATAGACATCTGAAACTGACCGCTGATTGCCTGTGATTCTGGAGATGGAAATTCGGTCTTTGAATGCCAAATCCGTAAATCCACCCGCGTAGTCAAGGAGATCCTCCAAGGTATCTTCAGATTTGAGTTCAAAAGTGAGGGGTCTTTTCACTTCGCCACTCACCGTAGCTCTCGCTAGAAATGGAGCCACCAAAATCACATCCTGATCCTGAAGTTGGAGATCAAGGTTGGCTGTACCATTGATCAGCAGGTCGTAAACGTCTATTTCTGCGATGGGCTGATTGTTACGCACCACTTTGATTGCACGCATGGTTCCATTGTCATTGGGTCCCCCGGCGGCATAAAGCGCGTTGAAAACGGTCGAAAATGCGCTCAACGTAAACGTACCAGGCAGTCGAACTTCCCCCAAGATATGGACTTTGATCGTCCGCACATTGCCGAGCGTGACCTGGATAAAGGTATTTGGATTAGCTCCACTCAGTCCGGGATAAAATCGGGAAACCCGCGATTTGATGATGCCTGTGGCTTCTTCGATGGTTTTTCCGGAGACGGATACAGGCCCGATGTTATCGAGTAAGACAAAGCCATCCGGATTGACGGTAGCCTCATAGTATTTTTCGGACTGTCCGTAGATGTCCACAAAAACCATATCACCGGGACCGAGGATGTAGGTTTTTGGTGTGGCTTGATTGAGATTAGGCTCAAAGCTCAATCGGCGATTTTTCTGATAGAAAAGATTGGAGCCAAAAATCTGACTTTCCGTTACTTCAAATTCTTCCTGAGAAGTAGCGAGCCCTCGGGTAATATCAGAAAGATCGACTTGTCTGCGGGGGTTTCTTTTTGACACTGATCCTGAGCGGGATGATACTGCACCAAGGTCAATTTCTTCCAGCCGGTTTCTTAGCTTTTCGATTTCAAGGGGACTCATTCCGCGCATCTGAGCCATCTGCAAAAATTCTGTCGTACTCAGGCCTGCCTCATTTGCTCTTTTTACCAATTCTGAGATCTGCTCATCGGAGAGTTCGTCCACCTTGATGGAAGTGATATCGATATTTTGCTGAGCAAAAGTCGATGGAGACAGCGTACTTAGGGTACAGATCAATGCAAAAAAGTACCAGAATCTTTTGTTTAAAATCATGAGCGAAAGGCAGTTCCGGAAAGGGTCAAGGGTAATTTAGTACCTAAAAATCCATCAAAATCTCAATTCTACCAAATTTACCGACAAATTGACCCAAATACCTATTCGGTACAATTGCGGCAAATCTCCAGTTGGCTTCGATCCAAGAGTAGTTGTCCTCTGAATTTTTGGTACAGTTCAGACTCCCAAATGGAGGAAAGAGACTCTTTTTGGAGATTTCCCATCACAAACTGAGCATCCTTGTCAAAGCAGCAGGGAACTACTTTTCCATCCCAGGTCACCACGGCACCCTGCCACATTCTCCAGCATTTGTTTTCGATTTTTTTCTTCAGTTTCCATTTCCCATTCCCATCGGGAATATATCTGGAATAGCCCAAGTCGGAAGGGATCAACTCGGAGCCGTTTTCGAAGTCATAGATTTGGGTGGTTTTGAGTTGAAGTTCATCGACCCCGATTTCCTTGGCCCAGTGTTTCAATTCCGGGATTTGATGCTCATTTTGTCCGGTGACGAGGAATTGAAGCACTACTCTTGGATAAAGGTTTCCTGCTTTTTTTCGCTCTTCCAAAAGTAATTTGAGTCCATTCTGCACCTTTTCCAACTGTCCTCCTACTCGGTATTTCGCATAGATTTCCTGAGTGATTCCATCCATGGATACGATCAGCTGACGAAGTCCAGACTGCAAGATTTCCCCTACCGTTTTCGAGGAGAGGTAATGTGCATTGGTCGAGGTGGAGGTGAAAATTCCCTTTTGATCGGCAAATCGTACCATTTCCAAAAAATCAGGATTCAAAAACGGTTCTCCCTGAAAATACAGATGAAGCCAAGTCAGATGATTTTTGGATTCGTTGATGACCTTTTGATAAAGTGATTTTTGGAGCATGCCGGTCGGTCGGGTAAAGGACCGCAAGCCTGATGGACACTCGGGGCAGCGGAGATTGCAGCTTGTGGTCGGTTCGATGCTGAGTACGGTAGGTTTTCCCCAGACCGTTGGCTGCTTTAGGAGTTTACTCCAGTGAAATGACAGCCAAAGAAAGACCAAGTTTCCCAGTTTGGAAAGGTTGAAATACTTCAAATACGCAATTCCGGTAATGATTTGGTTTTTCACATCGGGAAATACGCAAGTGTCGGACAACTTTTCAAACTTACGGGCTGAAATAGATTTTCGATTTTACAATCAGACAAAATCTAAGGGCTGATTCAAGAGAAAAAGCCATCCGTATGGGGGATGGCTTTTGGATAGTTTTCTTAATTACAAGTCACTTATTCGTCAGCTGCTGGCAAAAGCACTTGATCAATCGCGTGGATGACTCCGTTTACGCCATGGATATTCAAGGACTCTTGAATCAAACCGCTTTCATTGATCTGAAGGTTTGCCAAGTCAACCGTGAGGGTCTGACCTTCTAGCAAGGTCGGCAAAGTAGCGTCTTGTCTCAGATCTTGTGAGAAAGCTCTTGCGGGAACGACATGGTACAGAAGTACATCGGTCAAAGTCTCCAATGGAATCTCATCAATTCCAGAAACACCCAAAGCCTCATAAAGTGCCTCAAATGCAGCATCAGTCGGCGCAAATACAGTCAGATTGTCTGTAGCGTCTCCGCTCACGGCGTCCACTAGGTTAGCTCGTGTGAGTGCGGCTACGAGCTGGGTGAATTGTGGTGTTTCGGCCTCAGAAGCATCCACTGCGATCTCTGCAATGCTCTGTCTAGGCGGGGTGATGACGTAATCTATTACGTGAATGATGCCATTAGATGCCGCAACATCGGCCTGAGTAACTCGACTCTTACCATTGATCCAAATACCTCCCTGCGGATCCACGCTTACATAAAAGTTTTGTTCACTGAGTGTTTCTACAGCTCCGGGCTCGATATCTGCCGCTGCAGCCGAACCTGAAACTACATGGTAGGCCAATATACCATCGAGATCAGGATTGGCCAGTAACTCCTCAGCAGTGATTCCCTGATCGGTGAGAAAGCTGTTGAAAGCGTCATTGTTTGGTGCAAAAACAGTAATCGGACCATCTGCCGCTAAAGCTTCTTCCAGACCGGCTGTCTCCACGGCTGTTGTCAGGGTACTAAAAGTGGGGGTTGACGAAGCAATTTCCAGAATATTTTGCGTCTGCACAGGGGGAGTTTCATCATCGTTGCAAGATGTGAGGACAAAACTCAAAGCAACACCTGCTGCTAAAATCAAGCGGCCGTTAGCCCATTTCCATTGTGTGTTCATAATAGTGGTTATTGGTTAGTTGTACGGCTGGAGAAGCAAAAAGCGGACATATTCGACTCAAATGATATTTTCTGCCCGTTTGAAAAGTGAAGAAGTATCCCCAAAAAATGATCAATGGTGTAAATCGTGAGACAAACCTTTATAATTCGTATTTAAACGATATTTAATTAAACAATATGAGAATTTCCTTTATCAATACAATGTCTGTAGATATTTGGGTATAATTAGTTCAATATGTTTCCGATTTACCCAAAATGGGTTATTCGATGGAATAGCTATTTTTACGTCCAAAACCTTAAACCAATGATTCGCAAGCCGATATTTTCAATTCTGAGTGTTTTTTGCCTCATAGGTATGTTATATTCATGCAAATCCAAGTCCGATACCTGTGAATTGGATCAAGACATTCTTGATCAAGAACTTACTGTGGATATCCAGCGCTTGGACCAGGAGTTTTTTAATGCCGAGTCTGCCCAAGATTACTTGTTTTTACTGGAGAAATACCCGGACTTTGCCCGTGATTATCTGCAGGCAGGTCAGTATGTCTCTCGGGATACGCTGGCCGCTGACCTTATTAGGATTCATCAGGACTCGGCACTTCGGGTTCTTTATGATTCGGTCCAGGTCGAGTTTGCCGACATCAGCGATATCGAGCGGGATTTGGCTAATGCTTTCAAGTATATCAGGCATTACTACCCCAATTTCCAGGTTCCCAAGGTTTACACCTTTGTCTCAGGGTTCAATTCTGATTTAGTCGTTACTGAGGATATGATTGTGATAGGTTTGGACTTTTACTTGCCGGCAGACCATAGCTTTCAGCCTGATTTGGCTAGGTATATGGCGGTCAGGTACGAGCGGGAGTATTTGGTTCCGATGATCGTTTTGGCCATTTCTTCCCGTTATAATGTGGTCAATCCTGCCGAAAACACGCTGCTGAGTGAGATGATCTATTACGGCAAAGCCTACCATTTTGTCAAAGCGATCATGCCCTGTACCTCTGATCAATACATCATCGGCTACACTCCTGAGGAAATCTCAGAATGCTGGTCCAATGAAGAATTTATCTGGTCCCACTTCGTGGAAAACGAACTGCTCTACGAGACCAATCCTTTTGAAATCCGCAAGTACATCGGAGAGGCGCCGTTCACCGATGCGATCAGTACCAAAGCGCCTGGCAGGCTAGGCCGATGGTTGGGATGGAATATTGTCGATGATTACCAAGCCAATCAAAAAGTAGATTTACCCATTCTGATGATGGAGGCAGATCCGGAAATGGTCTTCAGGCAGTCCGGATATCGACCTCGGCGCCCGGAGTAGATTTTTGGCTGGGCTGGATGGTATCCAATAGTCTGGCCACTGCTTGATCTTTAGAAAAAACCTGTTCGGCAAGCAATCTTGCCCGGTTACCCAACTGAGCGCTCAGGTGATGTTGGTTTTCGAACATCGCTAATTTGTCAAAAGATTTCTCCCACTTTCCCGGGAGGAAAGGAATTCCGATTTGATGGGTCTTCACAAGGTCATACACCCATCCTTTGTGATTGACCAAAATGGGCTTGCCGGCTGCCAAGGCATCAAAAAACTTATTCGGACTGTTGGTCTTCAGCACCGGAAAGTGTGCGAAAGAAATCCACGCCCAGTCTGCCAGACTCAGTACTTCATTGACCTGTTTCTTCGGCCCGAAGGGTAAGAAATGAATGTTTTTCAGGTTTAGTTTCTCAGACTTTTTGATTAAGTCTGACTTTTCGCTACCATCTCCCATGATCAGAAAATTCCAGGATTTTCCTCGATTTTGGGCCAAATGAGCAAGATCAACGAGTTCATCCACCGCATTGACTTTTCCCAAAGCTCCGGTGTAGGCAATGGTCAATCCGGGATTTAGTTGAAGATCCTGATTGAGTATTACGTTCTTTTCTTTCGGGAAAAAGGTTTCCAAATCCGCAAAGTTTGGAATCAGCGCCACCTCTTTTTCAGGAGTGATTTTTTTCAAATGAGCAGCGATTCCCGGAGAAAGGGCAACCAACCGCATGCTTTGTGCATAAATGCGCTTTTCCAGCTTTTTCAAAAAGCCAATCAAAATCGGATTGCGAATAGCCCCTACCTGAATCGGCGCCTCAGGCCAAAGATCCCGGACTTCAAAAATATAAGGAAGAGCCAGCTTTCGCTTTGCCCACAAGCCAACCCAGCCTATACTCAGAGGGGTCGAAGTGACATATAGCAGATCCGGTCTGCTGATCTTTTGGATGAGTTTTTTGCTTTGGTTCACAAAAGCCCAAAATGCCCAGATCCGTTTCCAAAAACTGAATTTTTGATCATATGCTACCGGGAGATAATGCACTTTGATCCCATCGATCCATTGCTGATCGTAGCTATGCCCGTCGTATCCTGTGATCAACTCTACTGAATGCCCTGCCTCGACTAGCCCCTTGGCGAGGTGGTACGAACGCACGGCTCCTCCTTGCTCGGGTGTTCGGAAATATTGGTGGATATAGAGAATCTTCATGGCTTCCGCAAGTTTATCCATTCTGCCAGCAAAAACAGATTGTAGATCGTCAAAAACTGAGTTTTTGCACCCAATTCGGGATGAAGACAGAGTTGGTAAACAGGTTTGGGAAGTAGCTTTTCGTGGTCTTTAGCCCAAGCGCGGAGTGTTGAGAAAATCCGTTGAGAGACGGGCCCGCCTTCGGTAAACCATTCCTGAAGTGGAAGTCCAAATCCGAACTTTTTCCGATTTGCGATCCAGCCCAAACCCATTTCGCTGAGATATTGCTTGATCCAGGGCTTGCCCAGCAGGATTTTTGGGTCTTCGATATCGTTCCAAAGAGAAATCAAATTATGGTCCAGGTAAGGCGATCGGCCTTCAATACTGTGCGCCATAAGGGCGTTGTCAAGGATTTTCAAGACATCCTGAGTGAGATAAACCTGACGATCAAAATCCAGACTTTGCTTTAGGAGAGGCAAGGTTTTATTGAAAATTCGGGAATAGTCCTCCATCAACTCGGGATCGGGGTTTTGAAGGGCTGAGAAGTTCAGAAAAGTTTGGTGGGGACCAGGATGGATGGCTTCGAGGAACTTTCTTCGTTCTCTGCCTAGCGGTAAATTTTTTAAAATCGGAGCCCATTTGACCCAAAATTCCTGTTGCGCCAAGTATTTCTGAAACGCTCGATGTCGCTGATAACCACCCCAAAGCTCATCTGCGCCAGCACCGCCAATCAGTACTTTTACAGAGTTTTTGGCACGCTTGCCGATCATCCAAGTCAAAAAGCCCGCTGAGTCGCCAATCGGCTGATCTACTGAGTGGAGGTAATCATCCCAATTTTTCAGAAAAATATCCTGATCGATATAGATCAATTCGTGGTCTGCGGGGATTTCTGCAGTAAATTTCTTTGCAAAAGTGGCGTCAGCGTACTTGGAGGCATATTTTTTCTCCACCTGAATCGTGTATGCAGGAAGCGATTTTCCAGTTTCCCGATACCAAATGCTGTATAGCAAAGAGCTGTCAGCACCTCCACTGAGCATCATTCCTACAGGAACGTCCGCCGAAAATTGACGATGGACTGCCGCGTCAAGGAGTTTTTTAAAGGAGGAAAAGTGGGCCCTCTCAGTCGATTTTTGGAAGGAAATCGAGTCCCACCGGAAAGTGCTCGGAGCCGAAATCGTACTGTATCTAGCCGGTTTCCAAGCGCGTATTTTTTTGTAAAAGGTCTTTCCCGGAATAGGATTTCTCAGGTAAAAGTAGGCATTCACTTGCTCGGAATCCCACTCGGATCCAAGGAGGTAGGCCATGCCCCGAGTTTCGGAGGAAATCATCAGTGTATCCTGATTTTGAGCAAAATAAAGTGGTTTTTCGCCACTTGGATCTCTTGCAATCAGGACTGATTTTTTCAAAAGATCCACATATGCCAATGCAAACATTCCCTTTAGTCGGGAAATTGCGTTTTCTCCAAAAATCCGTAGGTAGTGGAGGAGAACTTCGGTGTCTGAGTCCGTAGAAAACTGCTCTCCCATTTTTTCCAAGACAGCTTTCAACTCCTTGAAATTATAGATCTCCCCGTTCCAGATCAGCAAGCTGTTTCCGTCAGGAGCCCAAAAAGGCTGATCAGAATTCTGGCTCAGGTCATTGATTTTTAGCCGATTGGCACCTATCCAAAGTCCTGGCCAAGGAGACCAAGCGGCATTTTGATCAGGTCCACGATGCTGGGTATGTGACACCAGGATCTTGATGGCCTCTTCATTTGCTCCTTTTCCCCAGATGAGATGGATGCCGCACATCAGAGCACTGGATTATTCTTAAGTTTTGCTTTTTGTTCTTTTTCAAAATACTTACAAAGGTGTGTGATCGTGCACTCTTCGCACTTTGGTTTACGAGCTAGGCAGGTATAGCGACCGTGCAAAATCAGCCAGTGGTGGGCCTTGTGGATGTATTGTTTTGGAATATGCTTAACGAGTTGTTTTTCCACTTCTAGCGGGGTCTTGGCAGTCAATGGAACTAGGCCCAACCGTCGGGAAACCCGAAAAACGTGAGTATCTACGGCCATGTTTGGTTGCTGCCAGACCACGGAAGTAATCACATTGGCGGTCTTGCGACCCACGCCGGGAAGTTTGACCAACTCTTCCACAGTGGAAGGTACCTCTCCTCCGAAGTCTTCAATCAGCATTTTTCCCAGGCCGATGAGGTGTTTGGTCTTGTTGTTGGGATAAGAAATTGAACGAATATGCGGAAAAAGCTCATCGAAGTGCGTAGCAGCTAAATGCTGTGGAGTTGGAAAATGCTTGAAAAGCTCCCGGGTGACAATGTTGACGCGTTTGTCCGTGCATTGGGCAGAAAGTACCACGGCCACGAGCAACTGAAAAGGATTTTCATATTCCAGTTCGGTTTCAGCCACAGGCATGTTTTCAGAAAAATGGTTGATAAAAGCCTCGTATCGTTGTTTTTTGAGCATTTCTAGGAAGGGATTGAAATGAGTAAGTAAGATAAGGAATCTTAATTTCTCCTCGATTCAAGAATAGAAATCTAGGATCGATTAGGAAGGTCTTCTTTGGAAAAACCACTCAACAAACCCAAATGACAATTTCTGAGTTGCAATTAGACCTTCATGAAAAGAAAAAAATACCAGTTCCTGTCAGGCAGGAGTTTTTGTAAAAATGATTACCTCTGGCCTAATCCTAGAATTTGAAGCTCAGAATAATTCTTGATTCAGGAATGGAATCAAGCCCAAAATGATAGCTTGTCGGTAGTACTCATCTCGGTTGATTACTCCCTTGGTAAGGATTCCCACGGATCCGCCTTTGTGTTTAGAATTTTCTTCTTCAAAAACGGTGTCATCGGCCTTCCCCAGCTCCATTCCTTGACTGACTAGTTCGGATACCTTTTGGGGTAAGTAGAAGGTACCGGTTTTTGCCTGGCTGCTCTTACCTCTTTTATCCAGAATAAAGATCCAAGCAAAAGCATACATTCCTTTTTCATCTTCTTCAACACCACCTTCGATACCTACCCAATAGTCCGCTTCCGGAAAAACATCTCTGGAACCATAAGCACGGTTTTTTGCACCCAGGAGTGTTTCTCTTTCCCCTACTGGCTGGTCAGGAACCCCCGAGGAGACGTTGATGCCTTCTACTAAAACGGGTCGGTTAAAAGCCCGAAGGAATGCATCTTCGGTACAGGCGATTTTTACGGGATTCTTACTTCCTACTAGGACCAGCAGTTTTTCAGAAGGCTGGAAATTTTCTCTTCGCTTAAAATTCATGAAAAAAGGCCCGGATTAACCCTAGGCCATATTGGTGAATACTTGGTTTACATCATCGTCCTCTTCGAGACGGTCGATGAGTTTGTTGATGATTTCCTCTTGCTCTTCGTTGAGCTCGGTGAGTGTGGTGGGAAAGCGCTGAAAATCCGCAGAAATCACCTCGATGCCACGATCTTCGAGTGCTTTTTGCATAGATCCAAAATCCTCAAACTCGGTGTAGGCAAAGATTTCCCCTTCATTTTCCGCAATCTCGGTCAAGCCAAAATCAATCAATTCTAATTCAAGCTCTTCCAGGTCATAGCCAGCTTTGGCAAATCGGAAAACGGCCTTTCGCTCAAACATAAAGCTTACCGAGCCTGAAGTTCCCAAAGAACCTCCTGCCTTGGTAAAGTAGGAGCGTACGTTAGCTACCGTACGGTTGGTATTATCGGTAGAGGTCTCAACAATGATAGCAATCCCAAATGGGCCATAGCCCTCATACACTACTTCTTCGTAGTCCTTTTCATCTTTATTGGAGGCACGCTTGATGGCCGCTTCGATACGGTCTTTGGGCATTTGTGCTCCTTTGGCGTTTTGGATTACCGTACGGAGTTTGGCATTAGATACGGGGTCTGGACCGCCGGATTTCACAGCCATCACTATTTCTTTACCTAACCGGGTAAAGACTTTGGACATCTTGTCCCATCGCTTAAACTTTCGCTCTTTCCGGAATTCAAATGCTCTTCCCATGAATTTATGATTTAAGGGTGGGCAAAAATAGTAAATCTTTTGGCTTTCATGCTAACCCAAAAGCCTTAGGACTTTGCCTTATTTTTTGCCTGTGATCCATTCTTTTTTTAAAAATATCCGTGTAAAAAGCAGCACGTCAATTATCCCTACCTATGACACCGATCTCCAATCTTCCCGAGCTTGGCCTACCCAAAGTGGTCATTGTCGGGGCCGGTTTTGCGGGACTCAAACTAGCAAGAAGTCTCAGAAACAGCTCTTTTCAAGTAATTCTTTTGGACAAAAACAACTACCACCAGTTCCAACCCCTGTTCTACCAAGTAGCTACTGCCGGACTCGAACCGAGTGCGATTTCCTTTCCGCTTCGCAAAATCTTCCATGGGGTCAAAAATGTCTCCTTTCGAATGGGCGAAGTGCAATCCGTGGATCAGTCGGTAAAGCGGCTTTTTACCGACATCGGTTACATTGATTACGACTATTTGGTGCTCGCTATGGGTGCGGACACCAATTACTTTGGCTCCAAATCCATCGAGTATTTTTCCTCCCCGATGAAAACAGTATCCGAGGCCCTGTACATCAGAAATAAGATCATTTCTAACTATGAGCGTGCGATCACATTGCCTCGGGTAGAAGATCGTCGCCCGCTGATGAATGTGGTCATAGTCGGAGGAGGTCCTACCGGTGTGGAACTAGCCGGGGCCATGGCTGAGCTGCGAAATAATGTTTTTCCCAAGGATTATCCCGAGCTGAGCTTCAAAAACATGAAAGTTGCGCTTATTGAGGCGGGACCAACTTTGCTAGGTGCGATGTCCACAGAAGCACAAACTCACGCGCTGGAATACCTCCAAAAGCTAGGTGTAGAAGTCTTATTGAGCACCAAAGTGCTTGACTATGATGGAAAGGTCGTGTCGCTGGAGGGAAAAGAGGCTATCGAGACACAGACCTTGCTCTGGGCAGCAGGTATCAAGCCCAATCGAATTCAGGGATTTGATGCGGATCAATATGCTGGCAATGGACGAATGCTCGTAGACCAGTTTAATCGGCTTCTGCTGGCCAGAGACATTTTTGTACTCGGAGATCAATGTCTAATGACCGGACTTCCCCATGCGAAAGGCCATCCTCAGGTCGCTCAGGCCGCTATCCAACAGGCGAAAAACCTAGCCAAGAATCTCATGAAAAGTTCTGATTCCAGCGAATGGACACCTTTTGAATACAAGGATCTCGGTTCCATGGCTACTGTAGGCAGAAAACTGGCTGTGGTTGATCTGCCCTTTATCAAGTTTCAAGGTGTTTTAGCTTGGCTAACATGGCTTTTTGTCCACCTGATGGCCATTTTGGGAGTGAAAAATAAGCTGTTTATCTTTTTCGATTGGTCTTGGAACTACCTGAGTTTCGACCCAAGTCTGCGCCTGCTGATCAAACCCAAGTACGTCAGAGCATCGGAGCGAAAAGAACTGATTGAGGAAAAGTCGTCCTGAAGTACTTTAAGATTCATTAACATCCTGTCATTGGTCGTGATTAAACGAAGGTGAGAGATCAGCGTCTAACCCTCGAACTAAAACCAAAACACCATGAAAAATTGGATCCTAGGAGCTGCCTTGATGACCCTGATCAGTCTGGGTGCTCACGCGCAACAGCAACAACGAAGAGCTGCCACACCCGAAGAAAGAGCAACCCGAATGACCGAACGAATGGCTCAGGAGCTTCAACTCTCAGAGCAACAGAAAAAAGAAATCTATGCCATCCATCTCGAAAGAGCACAGAAGCGAATGGCTGATCAGGAGGCTCAAAAAGCCGAAATGCAAGCCAGAAAAGAAACAATGAAAGCTGAGGAACAAAAAGTGCTGGAGGTCCTAACCGAAGAGCAAAGGAAAAAGTGGGAAGAAATCAAACTTGAACAGCGTGATCGGAGAAGACCACAAGGAGCCATTGAAGATCGAGGAAGGATGCCTCATCGCAGAATGCGAGGAGGATCGAACTAAAATGAAGAAAGCCTCGCTTGCGCGGGGCTTTCTGTATCGCAGGTGGGTCAACTAAACAGGGTACTATTGGCTATCAGGGCTATCCCAGGCGGGATGGCCTTGACATTTTAACCCGCGATTTGCTCTTCTACCTGGAAGAAGGACGCATCCTTCTGAGGTAGATTGGACGATCCCATCAGGAATTCATCCACCTTGACAGCAGCTTCCCTACCCTCGGATATCGCCCATACGACCAGTGACTGGCCGCGTCGCATATCTCCGGCGAGGAAAACTTTCGGGTTTGTACTCTGGTAATTTTTAGATTTTGGAAGGCTATTTTCTAGGGTTTGAACACCAAATGATTGAAGCAGGCCATTTTTAGCCGGGCCTGTATAGCCGATAGCAATGAATGCAAGATCACATGGCAAAACGCGCTCTGTGCCAGCCACCTCTTCAAAGGTCATCCTCCCGCCTTTTTCTTTCCATTCGATATCGACGATTTTCAGACCTGTGACTTCTCCGGCTTCATTTCCTGTAAATTCCTTGGTAAGGATTGAAAATACCCGCTCGGCTCCTTCCTCATGCGAACTGGATGTGCGCAGGGTCATCGGCCATTCTGGCCAAGGGTTGAGTACAGTACGCTGCTTGGGAGGTTTTGGTAACAGCTCCAGCTGAGTGATAGAGGCTGCACCGTGACGATTGGAGGTACCGATACAGTCACTTCCGGTATCACCTCCGCCGATTACCAACACATGCTTTCCTTTGGCATGGATTGGGTTTTGCTCTAATTCACCGCCGATGACCTGATTTTGTCTGCCCAAAAAGTCCATCGCAAAATGAACACCTTTAAGTCCTTCACCAGGAATATTCAACGCTCTTGGCTGCTGGGCACCTGTGGAAAGTACCACTGCATCAAATGAATTAAGCACTTCACTGGCTTCGATGGTTTTACCGATCTCAGTGGAGGTAGAAAACTTGACTCCTTCTTGACTCATGAGCTCGATCCGACGATCGATAACCCATTTTTCCAATTTGAAGTCAGGAATGCCATAGCGCAAAAGTCCCCCCACTTTGGCGTCTTTTTCAAAGAGTGTTACCTCATGTCCGGCTTGATTCAGCTGGTCGGCTGCGGCAAGGCCAGCAGGACCTGAACCAATTACAGCCACTTTTTTCCCCGTGCGAGTTTGTGGAGGATTGGCTTTGATCAGTCCGAGTTCATAGGCTTTTTCAGCGATGTTCTTTTCGATCAGTTCGATTGCAACCGGATCTTTGTTGATGCCCAATACGCAGCTCGCTTCGCAAGGTGCAGGGCAGATACGGCCGGTAAACTCGGGGAAGTTGTTGGTACTTCTCAGGATTTTGATGGCCTGTTCCCATTCCTGCTGATAAACCGCGTCGTTAAATTCCGGGATGACATTTCCCAGTGGGCAACCATTATGGCAAAACGGTACCCCGCAGTCCATGCATCGTGCGGCCTGATGATTCAGTTTTTCGTCAGAAAATGGCTCGTATATTTCTCTGTAATCGTTGATCCGCTCTTGAGGATCCCGTGTTACAGGTGTTTCTCTTTTGAATTGAATAAATCCGTCTTTCGCTCCCATCTTACACCAGTGTTTTTGCTTGTTCTTTTGCTCTTTTTTCCAATACGGCCTTGTAATCACGAGGAATTACCTTGATGAACAGGTCTTTTGACTTTTCCCAATCATCGAGGAATCGCTGTGCCAAACCGCTATTAGTCAGTTTGATGTGACGTTTGAGATAGGCTTTGATCGTGTTGAAATCCTCTTGATCCAAAAGATCCAGATCCACCATTTCGGTATTGATTTCGGTGATGTAGTCCTTGAGGATATAGGCAATTCCACCACTCATCCCTGCGGCGAAGTTTCGCCCGATCTCACCGAGATTGATGACCAATCCTCCGGTCATATACTCGCAGCCGTGATCGCCGATTCCTTCGATTACAGTTTTGACTCCCGAATTTCTCACGCAGAAACGTTCTCCGCCTTTGCCATTGATGTAGGCTTCACCGGAAGTGGCTCCGTAGAAGGCAACGTTACCGATGATGATATTTTCCTCAGGTACAAAGCGGGCGTTTCGGCTTGGATATATGATCAATTTTCCTCCAGAAAGTCCTTTTCCAAAGTAATCATTGGCTTCGCCTTCGAGTTCGAAATTGACACCTTTGGCCAGGAAGCCTCCGAAAGTCTGACCAGCAGAACCTGTAAATTTGAAGTGGACGGTATCCTCGGGTAGCCCGACGCCTCCATAGATTTTTGAAATCTCATTCGAAAGCATTGCACCTACCGAACGGTCAGTGTTTTTGATTTGGAAATTACCATCGACTTGAATCGCCTGCTCCAGTGCAGGTGTGGCAGCCTTGATTAGTTGGCGATCGAGTACATTTTCCAGCTCAAATTCTTGGTCGATTTGCTTGTGAATGCCCACATGATCCGGCACTTCAACTTTATGGAATATCGGAGAAAGGTCGATTTTATCCCATTTCCAGTGGTTCAGATGACCAGTGGATTGAAGCACTTGACTTTGGCCCACCATTTCATCGATGGTTCGGAATCCGAGTGATGCCATGATCTCACGAAGGTCTTGAACCAGGAATTTGAAATAGTTGACCACGTGCTCAGGATCTCCGGTGAAGAGCTTTCTGAGCTCAGGATTTTGGGTTGCGATACCGACTGGGCAGGTGTTCAGATGGCATTTTCGCATCATAATGCAGCCTTCAACAACCAAGGCTCCGGTGGCAATTCCCCACTCTTCAGCTCCGAGAAGTGTCGCAATGGCAAGGTCTCTTCCGGTACGAAGCTGTCCGTCTGTCTGAAGGACTACCCGGCTTCGGAGGTTGTTTTTCACCAAGGTCTGATGGGCTTCAGAAAGCCCAAGTTCCCAAGGCAATCCGGCATGACGTATGGAACTCAAAGGAGATGCACCAGTGCCACCATCAGCACCTGATATCAGGATTACATCGGCCATGGCTTTGGCTACACCGGCTGCAACTGTGCCTACTCCGGCTTGCGAAACCAGCTTCACGTTGATTCTAGCCTTTCTGTTGGCATTTTTCAAATCGAAAATCAGCTGGGCCAAGTCCTCGATCGAATAAATGTCGTGGTGTGGTGGAGGAGAAATCAATCCAACTCCCGGAGTGGAATGTCTCACGCGACCGATCCAGTCATCCACCTTGTGACCTGGAAGCTGTCCCCCTTCTCCTGGCTTGGCTCCTTGGGCCATTTTGATTTGAAGCTCGTCGGCATTTGCCAGGTAGTGGGAAGTCACGCCAAAACGACCTGAGGCCACTTGCTTGATTGCAGAGCGCTCCCAGTCTCCGTTTTCTTTTCGAGCAAAACGAATTTCATCTTCGCCGCCTTCGCCAGAGTTACTCTTAGCGCCGATGCGGTTCATCGCAATTGCCAGGGTGGTGTGTGCTTCATGGGAAATCGACCCAAAAGACATAGCGCCCGTGGAGAATCGCTTGAGGATATTTTCTGCAGGCTCGACTTCATCAATCGGTACGCTGATTTGTTTTTTGAATTCGAATAAGCCTCTCAGCGTCAATGCATCAGTAGTTTGCTCGTTGATTTTGGCAGCAAACTTTTTGTACAGACCATAGTCTCCCAATCGGGTTGATTTTTGAAGTAAGTGGATGGTTTCAGGATTAAACATGTGTTTTTCACCTCTTCTTTTCCACTGATACACACCTCCTGTTTCCAAAACTGGAGTAGAAGTCTCGTAGGCAGCGCGGTGACGAGCCAAAACTTCCTCGGCGAGTTCGTCAAAAGACACCCCACTGATTCGTGAGATGGTTCCTTTGAAGCATCGGTCGATTACCTCCGGACCCAATCCGATAGCCTCGAAAATCTGTGCTCCTTGGTAAGACTGAAGCGTCGAAATGCCCATTTTGGAAAGGACTTTAAGCAAGCCTTTTCCGATCGCATCCTGGTAATTGGAGAAAAGTGACTTTTCGTCCTTCACCTTGGATAGCATTCCTTTTTGGAACATTTCCAAAAGTGACTCCAAAGCCAAGTATGGGTTGATCGCTGAAACTCCGTAGCCAATAGCTGTCGCAAAATGATGAACCTCACGGATATCGGCAGATTCCAAGACCAGACCAGCTCGGGTCCGGATTTTTTTACGGACAAGATGCTGATGCACGGCTCCGATTGCCAAAAGCGATGGAATTGGTGCCTGATCTTTGGAGCTATTTCGGTCGGAGATAATCAAGACATTTTTGCCTTCGAGTAGAATTGCTTCCTCAGCCTCTTTGCACAATATATCCAGTGCTTCCAGCAACCTTCCCGGCTGATGATCTGCTACAAAATGCCCGAACAATCGCTTCGAACGATAGCCCAAATGCTCCATTCGGGTGATTTTCTCCAAATCCTCATTCAGCAAAACGGGCTGTGAAATGTGGATTTGCTTGGTATGCTGTGGAGTTTCCTCCAGAATATTGTGTCCTTCACCGATTCGGGTGAAAAGAGACATCACCAATCGCTCTCGGATCGGATCGATCGGCGGGTTGCTTACCTGAGCAAAAAGCTGCTTGAAGTAATTCGAAATATGTTGGCTCTGCTTAGAAAGTACCGCTAGAGGTGTATCTGCACCCATGGAGCCTGTGGCCTCATAGGCTGTGTCGCCCATAGGAGCCAAGATCACCTTGAGTTCCTCAGAGGTGTAACCAAAGACCGTTTGGCACTTTTTGATGTTTTCGGTGGAGTACGGATGGGTTAGCTCTTCCGGATCAGGAACAAATCGGAGCTTGGTTCGCTGCTCGTTCACCCACTTTTCATAAGGCTGTTTTCTACAGATTTCGCCTTTTACTTCCTCGTCAAACAGCACTCGCCCTTTTTCCAAATCTGCCCAAAGCATTCTTCCTGGGCTGATTCGGCCTTTTTCTGTAATGGTAGCTTCTCTGATTGGCAAAGCGCCCGCTTCAGAAGAGAGAACTAGTCGATTGTCTTTGGTGATGAAATATCTGAGTGGGCGAAGTCCATTTCGGTCCAGGGTAGCACCCACTGATTTTCCATCTGTAAATAACAAGGCCGCCGGTCCGTCCCAAGGTTCCACCAAGGAAGCATGGAACTTATAGAAAGCCTTGCGATCACGGTCCATCACCTGATTGTCCTGCCATGCTTCTGGCACGAGCATCATCATGGCGTGAGGCAAAGATCTTCCACTAAGTGTCAGTAATTCCACCATGGCATCGAGATTAGCCGAGTCGGAATTCATCTTGTTGGTGATCGGTAATAGCTTGGCTAGCTCCTCGTCGGTGAAAAACTTGGACTTCATGAGGGCCTCTTTGGACTTCATTTTGTTCAAGTTGCCTCGGATGGTATTGATCTCTCCATTGTGAGAGAGGTAGCGGAATGGCTGAGCCAATCTCCAGTTAGGGAACGTATTGGTCGAAAATCGGGAGTGCACGATGGCAAAAGCCGATTCGATCCGTGGGTTCTGCAGATCCTTGTAAAAGGGCAATACTTGATCGGTTCGCAGTTGTCCCTTGTATATAAGAGTCTGGGAACTGAAACTGGCGAAGTAGAAGGAATGATTAACTCCGGGAATTTCCGCATTGATGCGGTGCGTAGCATAGTTACGAAGCACATACAGTTTTCGCTCCAGGTCAACTCCTGTCAGGTTATCCTGATGAGATACAAAGAGTTGCTCAATATTGGGCATTACTTCCAGTGCGCCAGAACCCGGCACAGTCACATCTACAGGGACTTCTCGATATCCGATCAGCTGGAAGCCACTTTCTTCGATCAGCTCATTGAGCATTTTTTTGGATTGCTTGTAGAGCTGTTTGTTTTTTGGGAAAAAGGTCATCCCTACGCCGTAATACCCGGGTTTGGGTAGGCAGATTTCTGTTCTGGCGGTGACATCACGGAGAAACTGATGAGGAACTTGAATAGAAATACCGGCACCATCCCCAGTCTTGGGATCAGATCCACGTCCACCACGGTGCTCCATATTGCTAAGCATGTATAAGGCATCGCTGATGGTCTCATGAGTTGGGGTGTTGCTCAAATCGACTACCGCACCTATACCGCAGGAGTCATGCTCAAACTCCGATCGATACAAACCTTCTTGCATTCTAGATTGATTTAATAGGTTCAAAATTTCCAAAAATTATTAAAAAATTTTCTTTCTTTAAAATTAATGCAATGGAATAGGGGTTTTTATGCCGTATTGTTGATAAAAATAGAGTATGTTAAAAAAATTATAATCGCTAATATGCTTTTAATTTTTGGGCTTATTTACGGTGATTTTTGTTTTATTTTATTTTTTTGGTTAAAAAAATTGCGGCTTTTCTACTTTTTTTTGTAAAAGTCTGAAAAATCGGTTTAATGTAATTTTTGACAAAAAATATTGAAATTTTTTGTTTGCTAGAAATTCTGGACAATCCTTTTGGAAGATTGAAAAATCCAGTATATCAAAATTTTATTTGGTTGAATAGTGATTTATTAGAATAAAAAAAATAATCAATCCGTAAAATTTCCCTGGATTTCCTTTTCATCAGGTTTGATGTGCACTTTGATCTTTTTGATTTTACGAGCATCCACCGCCAAAACTGTAAACTCGAAGTCTTCAAAATTGATTTTGGTTCCGTTTTTTGGAAACTTGGAGTTCAGCTCGAGAAGAAGCCCACCGAGTGATTCACTTTCACCTTTTACATCTTCGAAAATACCCGGATCGATTTCCAGCTTTTTGCAGAAGTCATTCAGGGAAACTTTACCCTCAAAAATGAAAGTGTCGCTATCGATTTCCTGGAAGAAAAAGTTATCGGTGTCGTCAAATTCATCATTGATTTCTCCGATGATTTCTTCGATCAAATCCTCCAAGGTGACCAGACCTGAAGTACCCCCGTATTCATCCACTACGATGGCCATATGTACGCGCATTTTCTGGAAGTCTTTGAGCAGGGAGTCAACTTTTTTGTTTTCCGGAACAAAAAAGCTTTTGCGGATCAGGGATTTCCAGTCAAAGTGCTCGTCTTTTTCGATATGTGGGAGGAGATCTTTGATATAGAGAATGCCTAAAATATTATCCACAGTCTCTTCATAAACAGGGATTCTGGAGTAGCCGCTTTTGTTGATTTTGTCCATCAACTCATGAAAATCAATCTCAGAATCCACCGCTGTGATATCCATACGGCTTTTCATGACTTGGCGGACCGTTAGAGTGCCAAAGTTTACGATCCCTTTTAGGATGTCTTTTTCCTCATCGGGAGTGTCTTCGGTGGTCAATTCCAAAGCCTGATTGAGTTCATCTACTGATAGACTGATGCCTTTGGCTCGCATGCGTTTTTCGATAAAGTTACCCATTGACATCAAAACGACCGATAGTGGTCTGAATACATAGGAGAAAAGATTGATCACAGGAGCTAGAGTAACTGCAAAAGGGATTTTTGCCTGAGTCGCATAGACTTTGGGTACAATCTCACCAAAAAACACAATCGCAAAGGTCACACCGACGGTTTGCACTAAGATCACCAAAATCCCAGTAGTGTCAGTCCCAAAAATAGCCCATGTCACAAAAGTGGTAAGGGTAACGATAGCAATATTGATCAGATTATTCAGGATCAATATGGTACTTAATAGGCGCTTTGGGGAGGATAAAAGATTGGAAATAAGCTTTCCCGCATTTGGGTCTTCCTCATGTATTGAGGCAATGTCCTCATTGGATAACGAAAAAAACGCAACTTCAGACCCTGAGGCAAGGGCTGAGGCAATCAGGAGAAAGATAAGCACCAGGCCATTGATAAAAAGATATCCGAAAGATGGCTCGGTCAGCTGGGCCAAAATCAGGTAACTCGGGTAGGGGTCGTCCATGATAGAAATATAGCGTATCGCAAAATTAAATAATTCCCCTGAAAACAAATTTTTTCAGGGGAATTGCGAATGAAGACGATTTAGAATGGCAGATCATCATCTGAATCGTCCATTTGGATGTTTGGACCAGTAGAAACAGTGGTATTAACCATTGGACCCTTAGATGCCGTTTGGCTGGGTTGGCTCATGCCAGAATTGTCCATACTGCCGCCGTCCTGTCGAGATCCTAGCATGGTGAAGCTGAGTACGCGGATTTTCATCCGTTTTCTGTTTTGACCGTTTTCATCTACCCATTTGTCTGATTTGATCTTTCCTTCCACAAAGATCTGAGACCCTTTTTTAAGGTATTGCTCGGCAATACGAGCCTGCTGATCCCAGAGTTCCAAATCGTGCCATTCGGTCTGTTCGACCCGGTTTCCATTACGATCTTTGTAAGCCTCGGTGGTTGCAAGGCTTAAGTTGGCGACTACTTTGTCTCCTTCCAGATATTTTACCTCCGGATCTGCCCCGAGATTGCCCACGAGAATTACTTTATTGACACCTGCCATATGCTGTTTGGATTTTGGTTGTAAAAATTCGAAAGATTGAATTTACTCAAATCCCCTGATCGTTCAAAAAGTTCACGATTAGTTTAGGCTTCGCTAAGTATTCAATTTCCTTCTCGGCTACTAGTAAAAGGCCTTCTGATTCGCACCAATCTTTGAGTTGGGGATAGTTTTCCTCAGGGATTTCCATTTCAGAAAATTGAGCATACAGTCTCTGATGTGACAAAATATGTCGGTATTCTTTCGGGACTTTCTGAATCGGAAAATCCAAATCCGGATAGGAATTAGCCAGTTCAGGAAAATCGTGCAGTCCGGTCCAGATGTCTCCTAGACCGCGTTTTCTCCATACCCATTTTTCTCCACACCGAATGACCAAGTAATGGAGTTCTCGCTTCTTGACTTTTGTTTTGTTGATTTTGACCGGTAACTCAGTCTGGAGGTTGCTTTTGAATGCAAAGCAGGTCCATCGAACAGGACAGCTGGCACAAGCGGGATTCTTGGGTGTACAAAGCCGAGCTCCAAAGTCCATCATGGCTTGGTTGAATTCTGCGGGATGATCTTTTGGGATGAGCATATTGGCCAGCTTTTCGAACTCCTTTTTTCCTCCTGAACTCGCTATATCAGTGTCTATCCCAAAGTATCTTGCCAATACCCGAAAGACATTGCCGTCCACTACAGCTTTGACTTCACCGAATGCAAAGCTGGCAATCGCTGCTGCGGTATAGCTTCCGACTCCTTTTAGTTTGATCAGGTTATCATAGGTGGAGGGAAATTTTCCGTCGAGTTCGTTGGCAATGAACTTGGCGCAGGCGTGAAGATTTCGGGCCCGGCTGTAGTAGCCCAAGCCTTGCCAAAGCCGGAGCACCTCTTCCTCGGGTGCATTGGCTAGGTCAGAGACTGTAGGATAGGCATTCACAAAAGCATAATAATAAGGGAGTCCCTGCGCCACCCTGGTCTGTTGCAAGATGACTTCCGAAAGCCAAATTCGGTAGGGATCCTTTATATCTCTCCAGGGTAAATCTCTGGGATTAGCTTGATACCAAGAAATAATTCGATATGAAAAGGCCTGATTTTCAGCTGTATTTGGATGCATTGTGGGTAAAATTTTCTAGTACAAACCAAGCTAATTTTTTCGAATATGTTTTTTAATTACTCGGGTTATCGTACATTTGCAGTCCCAAAAACACTTGGTTAATAGGTTGTTAAGCTTATTTCATAATTTCTAAATTAAAATCACTGTGACAAAAGCAGAAGTAATCACCAAGATTTCCGACAAAACCGGAATCCAGAAGGATGATGTGACACAAGCCATTGAGGCGTTCTTTAAGGTAGTAAAGGACTCCATGGCTGATGGAGAAAACATCTACGTTAGAGGTTTTGGAAGCTTTATCAATAAGAAGAGAGCTAAGAAAATCGCCCGTAACATTTCAAAAAATACCGCTATCGTGATCGATGAGCACTACATCCCGGCATTTAAGCCGTCCAAGGTGTTTGTAGAAAAGATCAAGAACAGCAAAAAAATCAAACAACTGGCTCCTCAGGACTAAGTCTGAGTTGATTTTGACATGAAAAAATCCCAGCTCGCTCTTATTATTATTGGCCTGGCAGCAGTAGTAGCTCTCTACTCACTACCAAAGATAGTGGTAGATAATGAAGCCGGCACCACTGAGGTTGCCGATTCGAATGCAGAAAATACTACTACACCCGATGTGGCACAATTGCATGAGAGCGAGCTTTCTGCTGATCTTCAGTCCCAAATTAATTCACTTAAGCTTGTTTTAGCTCAAGATGGATCAGATGAGGAAAGGATTTTAGCAGGAAAATCTATTTCGGAGATTTTTCAGTCGCAAGGAATATTCGACAGTGCCGCATTTTATATAGACCAAGTATTGAGCATTTCTCCGTCAGACTTAGTTCTGATTGAGGAGGCTGGAAAAGCTTATTACGAAGCGTTTTCATTTGCTTTGGACAAAAATAAAGTTGAAGCATTAGCGGAAAAAACCCGAACTTATCTCAACAGGGTAGTGGAAAATGATCCCTCCCGTCTTGATTTGAAATCAAAAGTAGCCATGACCTATGTGTCATCAGCCAATCCAATGCAGGGTATCACAATGCTGAGAGAAATCCTCGATCAGGACCCAACCAACGAGGACGGCTTGTTCAACATGGGGATCCTCTCCATGCAGTCAGGTCAGTATGATCGAGCTGCGAGTCGGTTTGAGGAGTTGATAAAATACCATCCCGAAAATCTTCAGGGACAATTTTATCTTGCGATCAGCTACTTTGAATCCAAAGAGAGAAACAAAGCGAAAGCTCAGTTTGAAGCAGTCCAACAAATGACACAAGATCCTATGATCCTGGAAAGTGTACGGAGCTACCTCGAAAAGCTATAAATTATTGTCAAACACCTAAATTCAAAAAACTATGCCTTGCGGTAAGAAAAGAAAAAGACATAAAATCGCTACACACAAGCGTAAGAAAAGACTGAGAAAAAACAGACATAAGAAGAAGTAATACACTTCTTCTTTTCCTGTTTATATCCATAAAACGTTCATTAACATCTTATAGACGAAAATTTGAGTACGGAATTGTTAATCGATTCGGCTCAAAATGGAAGTCGCATTGCCCTCTTGCATGACAAACAACTGGTCGAACTCCATTCCGAAGGAATGGAGAACCAGTTTAAAGTCGGAGATATCTATTTGGGAACAGTTCGAAAAATCGTCAATGGGCTCAATGCAGCTTTCATAGACGTGGGGTATGAGAAAGACGCCTTTCTTCACTACCAGGACCTCGGCCCAAATATTAACTCGCTGCTGAAATTCACTAAAATGGTGAGGAACAATAACTACAGCAACTACAATCTGAAGGGCTTTGAAATTGATCCTGAAATCGACAAGATAGGCAAAATCGCCAACGTACTTAACAAGACTAATCAAGTCCTGGTACAAGTGGTGAAAGAACCTATTTCGACCAAAGGTCCACGACTCTCCTGTGAGCTCTCCCTTCCGGGCAGATATCTCGTCCTAGTGCCCTTTTCAGATACGGTCAATGTATCCAAGAAAATCCGCTCCAGTGACGAACGAAAACGACTGCTACGCCTGATCAACTCAATCAAACCTGCCAATTTCGGAGTAATCATCCGAACTGTGGCCGAAGGACAGTCCGTGACGGAACTCGATAAAGACCTTCGAAATCTTCTCTCTACTTGGGAAGAGGGTATGAAAAAGCTGCTCAAAGCCAAAAGCCGGGATAAAATAATCGGAGAGATGAGTATGGCCTCCTCTTTAATCAGAGACCTGCTCAACGAATCATTCGACGCAATCACCGTAGAAGAAGAATCTACTTACGATCAGATCAAATCCTACATCAGGTCAATAGCCCCTGAAAAAGAAAAAATTGTCAAGCTTTACAACGGTAAAGCCAAGCTATTTGAAAGTTTTGGAATCGAAAAGCAAATCAAAAGCTTGTTTGGACAGACGGTAAGTCTCCCTCAAGGTGGCTATGTCATCATTGAGCATACCGAAGCCCTACACGTCATCGACGTCAACAGTGGCAATAAATCCAATCAAGAAAGCGACCAAGAATCTACAGCATTGAAAACCAATATGGTCGCTGCCAAAGAAATTGCCAGACAACTCCGCCTCCGGGATATGGGGGGCATCATCGTGGTCGACTTTATCGACATGAAGAAGGCCGACAATAAAAAGGCCATATTCGAGGTGATGCAGCAGGAGATGAAGTATGACCGGTCTAAACATACCGTTTTGCCGCTGAGCAAATTTGGGCTTATGCAAATCACCCGGCAGCGCGTACGCCCTGAAGTCAATATTGTGACCAAGGAAACCTGCCCTGCCTGCAACGGTACCGGAAAAATCCAGGCTTCAATCCTGGTGGCTGATAAGCTTGAGCATGATCTCGAGCATATGGCTACGATCCAAAACGTGGACAAAATCCACATCGGGCTGCATCCCTATCTGCACGCTTATTTTACTACCGGCCTGATTAGCCGCAGAGTAAAATGGTTTTTAAAGTATTTCAAATGGATACGACTGATCAAAGACTCTTCTCTGCCCGTGACGGAATACAGATTCCTGGATGAATCTGGAGAGGAAATCGAACTACAACAAAAAAGCGAGGCTGAATAAGCCCCGCTTTTTTTTATGGGTTGATTTTTGAGAAATCAAGCCGTACGTAGGCGACTTTATCCTCACTTTGGATACTTCCTAGATACAAATAGTATCCATCGGGAGTTTGAAAACCGGTGGCCCTAAATGGTACCACCACCTCTGCCTCTTTTTGATAATTTTCGTCCAATACGATGAACTTGGAGAGCGGTGTTTTTCCTTCTTCCCGGATCAAGTCAGTATCGGGCGTGATCATGCTGAGTCGGATAGTTTTTTTCGAAATTGGTTCATAGTGAACCCAAGAGTGCATACTTGTCCTCGGATTGGTATTGAACACGATGTATTCTCCTCTTTGTTCAGTCGTTCCTCTCAAAAACTCCATTCGCTCACTTGGAAAGGCGGGAACCCACTTTTGTCCTGCTTTGGAGATCACCAGTAAAGAATCAGATGCAGGAAACGAAACGATGAGTTCATCTCGATCTTCATTATAGCCATGTGAATAAGACCCAAACATCGAGTCGTCTAAGAAATCCTTATACTTTTTGGGATAGGAAAATTCCACATATTCAGAAGTACTATCACTCGGGTCAAACTTGATCATCCATTTTTGATGGTTCAGTAACTCTTCTTTTAGCACAAAAGGCAAGTCACTAATCAAATAGGAATTACCGATTTTTCGGATAGGATTATAAGGGGAAGTAGAATAATTGGCCCCCATTCGATCCGTTCTGGAATCCGGGAGATCAAGTCTTGAAAGTACTTTCCCCTCTACAGTTGCTGTAATCCATTTATTAGTCGATAAAAATTGGATCAGAGTATCTTCTCTGTGATTGCCTGAAATAAAAGAACCGATCCCATCGGGACCTTCCACTTCAAATTTTACTTTTTGTAGCAATTTTCCTTCGGGAAAGGAAAATGTAAGGAGCTGATGTCTGATGAAAGTCGAAATATACTTTTCCCCGTCTTTTTCGAAGAAGGTAAACTCAGCGCCTAAACTTTTTGTAAGAGAATCCTTTTCAAGATAGAGCGTATCCGCTACCAAGTCTGCTAGTTGGAGCTGTTGGATTTCTTTTGATTTTTCTTTCGAGGAGCAAGCAAAGGCGAAAAAGATTAGGTAGATATAGATTAAGTACTTCATACGTTAAGAGCTTTTTCTTAAACGTAGAAAAAAAACGACTTAGTCAAAGTCTCAATCAACAAACAGCCCCCAACCGTCGTCTTCCTTTTCCTTGGGGTCAAACGTTTTCAACCACTCCACGAAAAGTACTCGAAACTCTTCTAGGGCAGTTCGCAGGAGGTTCAGGTGCTCTTCGGCATGGGTCTCTTCCATAGCTAGCTGATAAGTGATCGAATAGAGATGTCTGGCATGCACCTTCATGATGGTGGCATTTTCCATCTTCAGAATATAGTCAGACACGGTCTCTGCAGAAGAAAATTTCGCGCCAATGAGGATGGCATCTTCCATCATCATACCTCCATAGAGTTCTTTTCGGGCCTCATCCAGGCTGCCTACGAGTGCATGGGTAAGAAATACGATTTCTTGGGCTTTTTTCATTAAAGGATGAGAATAAATCTGTCCCCGGAGTGATTGAGGGTCAAATTCATTCTCATCTTCCCATTCATTATTATTTTCAAAATCATCCCACATAGAAAAACTCAGTTAAAAAAGGTTGATTTTTCGTTTAGAACGGTAATTTATCTTCTTCACTTTCGGAGTAGAAAGTATCTACTTCAGGCATCTGAGGCATTCCTCCGCCACCGGCAGTTCGGTCAGCTTTGTAGGCTTTGACCTCGGTGTACCAACGGCCATTGTATTCCCGGCTTTCTACGTCGATTCCCAGGGTAACCTGCTCACCTACCTTCAGGGCGAATTGATCGATTTTGTCTCCCCATACGGCAACACAGACTTTTTTGGGGTATTGGCCTCCGGTTTCGAGAATATATTCTTGTTTTCTCCAAGCATTTCCGCTTTTCGAATTTCCGCTTACTTCCTGCAGTTGATTGATGATTTTTCCGCTTAAGTCCATTGTACTGTATTTTTTATGTCAGATTACGAAGGTAATCAATGAGGCGAATTTTCCCTTGGACGTAGACGCATAATGGAAAAGGAAATCAGAATGAGCGCTGATTTTGCAAGCTTTAACTTTTGAAACCTGTTGATAAAATGGATATAGAGAGGGGGTAGATTTTTGGAAAATGGGGTTTCTGCAAAATTTCCTATTGATTTTTGGCTTTCTATTGACATGTAAGTCAAAAAGCAGTTAGTTAGGGCTTCCGAATAGATTTCGTTCCCTTTCACCGATTTCATTTACTTTCACCCTAACCCTATACTATGGCCTAGACTTCTACGTTGTTTCAAAACCAACTTAAGATGAGTAAGCGTGTAGGTCCACAGGACAGCGAGTTAATCGCACAATATCGAAATGGCAGCGAAGCTGCCTTTGACCTTTTGGTAGATCGGTACAAAAGCAGAGTATATACCACAATTTTTCTGATTGTGAAGGATCAGGAAATCGCAGAAGATTTGCTTCAGGATGTATTTGTTAAGGTCATTCAGACGTTAAATTCAGACAAGTACCAAGAGGAGGGGAAATTTCAGCCTTGGCTGATGCGGATAGCACATAATCTGGCCATTGATCATTTTAGAAAAGCGAAACGTTATCCAACCATCATCATGGAGGACGGCAGCAATGTGTTTAATTCCATTCAGTTTGCGGAAGATTCGATCGAAGCTCTCAAAGTGAAGGAAGAAACACTTGAAATGGTCAAACGAATGATCGAGGAGCTGCCCGATGCTCAAAAGGAAGTGCTGATCATGCGGCACTACATGGACATGAGCTTTCAAGAGATCGCCGATCAGACCGGAGTGAGCATTAATACCGCGTTGGGAAGAATGCGTTATGCACTAATCCACCTGAAAAAGAAAATGAAACTACTAAATACAGCCTATGACAAAACCATTTACCCCAAATGACCTGGTCAGATATATCTATCAGGAAATGCCGGAGGTAGAACAAGAACTCTTGATGCAAGCCTTGCATAGCAACGAACAGCTTATGCAAGAATATGTAGAAATGCTGAGCGCGATAGAGCAATTGGATCAAATCCAACTTCAACCCTCCGAACGTGTAGTAAAGGTGATCAAACAGAAAGCCAAATCTACGGGACTACAAAAAGTCTAAATCGTATCAGGTAACCCCGCCAAATGCGGGGTTTTTCTTTTACGGGAGCTGATTGAAAAAGGCTGCGGCTTGTCCCATCAGCCTGATATTGGTTTCAGCGTTAAATCCATGACCTTGTCCGGATATGGCTTCATAGAGATGGGGGACATTTTTTTCCATCAATACTTGTCTCAAAATCTCAGATTGACTGATAGGAACCACCGTGTCGGCAGTGCCATGGAAAAAAACAGTTGGAATCGAATTGGCAGTCACAAAAGTGACAGGACTGGATTGTAAATAATTTTCCGGATTGGTTGAGGGTGTTCCCTGTAGAATTTCTGTCAAACCTAAGGTGGTCAACTGATTAAATCCGTAAAGTTGGCTTAAGTCAGTGGGCGGAAAAAATGCCAATACTGCCTTGATGTTGCCGATTTGTGGATTTTTATAGCTGTGAAGCAACGCCAAATGTCCACCAGCACTTGCTCCAGCCAAAATGGTAGGCCCGTCAATATTCCACTCACTTTTTTGCCTTTCGATAAATTGGATAGCTGCGATGACATCATTTTCCTGTGTGGGAAAAGGGTTTCGGCTAGAGATAAAGTCAAAGAGTCGGTAATTGATTGCAACGAATGCATAATCCTGAAAATTTTGTCCCAAAGCAACCCGTACTTGAGCAAATTCTTCTTTGCTGCCATCTATCCAAGCCCCTCCATGTATATATATTAATAAAAGTGTGACTTTGAGATTTCTCCCCTCTGGAAGGAAAACATCCATCACTTGCTTCGAATCTGAGCCATACGCTTGGTCTTTTAATTCCAGTGGGGGAAGAGGCCTATTTGGATCTCCGTCAGACTCAGGATTACAGCCGAAAATCAGGAAGATTCCTATCAGGATAAAAAACTTTGATAATAAAAATTGAATGAGGTTCCTTTTCATTTTTAAAGCCATTTAATAAGGGAAGAAATAATTTTTTTGGCTTGGATTCCATAAGGCGGCCGTAAGAGTGTCACGTTATTAAATCCAATCCGCTGCCTGAGTACGCCTTTTTCATTGGAGAAAGCCAAAAATCCATGGTAACCATGAGCTTTTCCGATCCCACTGTTATTGACTCCACCAAAAGGAAGCTCCAAATGCAGAAAGTGGAGGACACAGTCATTGATCACGGCGTTTCCGGAACTGGTTTCTTGAAGTACTTGCTTGATTCGGTCCTTTTCTGTACTGAACATATAAAGTGCAAGAGGCTTAGGTTTAGAATTGATTATGCGGATTGCTTCTTCGATTTCTCCAAAAGTCTGAATGGGTAAGATCGGACCAAAGATTTCCTCATGAGCAATATCCATTTCGTCAGAAATTTTTGAAAGTAAGGTAGGTTCTAGGTAGCGTTCTGCGGCATCGTGAGTCCCACCAAACTCGACTTTTACACCTTTATATATAGCGTCTTCCAAAAGCCCCCTCAATCTGTCGAAGTGATGATCGTTTATGATTCGTGCAAAGTCTGGGCTTTCTTTAATCCCCTTGAATCTGGGATCGTAAAATTTTTGGATATGATTTTTTGCCTGTAGTATAAATTCCTCTTTTTTAGATTCATGTACTAGGATATAATCCGGTGCAATGCAGGTCTGTCCACAGTTGACAAATTTCCCCCAGATTATTTTTCCGGCTGCATCCTGAAGATCAGCAGATTCATCGATAATCACAGGAGACTTTCCACCAAGCTCCAAAGTGACTGAGGCAAGATGCTCTGCTGCGGCTTTCATGATTATTTTCCCTACTGTAGGACTGCCTGTGAAGAATATGTGGTCAAAGGGTAGCTCAAGCAACGCTGTGGTGATTTCTACTCCTCCGAGTAGAACAGTGATTTCATCTTTCGGAAAAATCTCCCTTACCATTTTTTGAATAAGCCCTGATGTAGAGGGGGAGTGCTCAGAGGGCTTGATGATTGCCGTACACCCCGCGGCAATACAGGACACTAGAGGCCCGACAGTTAGATTAAATGGAAAATTCCACGGCGCAATGATCAAAGTCCGGCCTTTGGGTTCAAGGTAAATTTTTCCCGAAGTCCCCGCCATGGCTAGTGGAGTGGAGACCTTTTTGGGTTTCATCCAGTTTTTCAGGTTTTTACAGGCGTGTTTGATCTCCGAGGTCACAGGGAAAATTTCTGAGAGATCTACCTCTGCTACCGGTTTTTTGAAGTCTTCCCATAGTGCTTTTCGAATTTCTTTTTGGTGAGTCAGAATCCAGGCTTCCAGTTTTTTAAGCTTCTCAATTCGCTCCTTTGCGGTGGATTTTCTCAATCTCAGAGCAGTATCCTTTTGGCGTTCGAAGAGCTGAGGGATATCGGTTAGGGTAGTGGACTGTTGCATGCAAGGAGTAATTCAGAGTCCTCAAATTAATCGATCTCACAAGAGGAATGTTCATGGTCTGAATTTTTTTAATGTAAATCAAAGAATAGGAACGCGTGCAAGAGAAAGCGCTCCGATTCCATTTTGTTTAATTGAAATGGGTGTAATCCTAAACAAAAATTATTTTTAAATCCACAAAAAATCATTTCATACTAAAAAAAATGCATTACAAATAAAATTTTTAATCCAAATCCTTGGATATGAAATACATTTAAGTGTATTTTTATGGCAAATAAGTGGCTTCGAATGGAAATTCTGCAAAAAGGGCAGTCCTCGAAGCCGGGATTTTAGCGAGAATCCTGCGGAAAATTGAAGGGAAAACAGATTCCGAGAATTTCCAAAGGATTGAAAATGAGAAAATTATAGCAACAGAATTACGAACTCGAAAAATTTTAAATTCTAAGAATATGGACAGGTTATCCAATGATCGATTTGCTCAATTTTCTGGGAGCGATGGATTTTTAAATCGACTTAAGCCTCCGAAAATCATGCATGCAATGATTTGGCTTTTTTTATTTCTATCGATTCTTCCTGCATTTAGTCAGACAGAAGGCAATTTAGAAGCAGTCAAAACTAAGCCGGATGTAATTCCCGTTATTGACTTCAATGCATTGCGCTCTGGAACCAATTCTAGAATGCTTAGGACGATAAGTCCGCTTAATGCGAGGGTTCAAAATGAAAGTGATTTTTGCTCTAGTGGCGTTCCTCCTTTGAGATTCAGAAATCCTTCTCGGATCAGCGGTGCAAGTTCCACAGTAGTTGGAGCGATACACCGTTTTTCTAATGTTGTAGAATTACCTGGAGGTATTATTCTAGACGCAATCGTAACCACCAATCAGATCCAAAGAGCAAGACTCATTGAGTTTGATGGAACGGGTAGTGGTTATAACGATGCCTTTCAGCCAGTTTTAGCAGGAGCAAATAATGGTCAAAACAATACAAATCAAGAAGGGTTTGCAGAATTTTTAGTTGAGTTTGTCCTTCAAGGTACAACAACCCCATATGCAGTTCCAAATTTTTCGGCATACCTGATTGATATTGATGGCGATGGTAATTTTTATGAATTTCAGGCTGTAGGTGTTGGTACTAACCAAGGTAGTCTTGGAAATTTCGTTTTTGGTAATGGTGCTGATAATAACATAACGGAGGAGACTTATCCATCCCCATTTGGGAGAAGATTCAGAGATACCACGGGTTCCTCTGCAGAGAATAATGGAAACCCTATTCCAACGGATGTTTTCAACAGAATCGTAAAAGTAGATTTTGTTAATACTCAAAGTTTCCTTTGGAGAGTCGGGTTGAGATATCGTCAGCGTAATCCAACTAATTCAAGATATTTTTCATTTTACGTTTCTTGTATAGATGATTTTCAGGTAGGAGCTGCAGATTACGGTGATGCCCCTGCAAGTTATGGAACACCATCACATACCACACCGGCAAACCTTTCTCCTTCAAACATCACTCCAAGGTTTGGTGCTATTGTTGATAGAGAAAATGGACCATTTCCAGGACCCAATGCTGATGGGGACGACTTAAATTCTGATGATCCGGGTTCTACTGCCAATGATGAGGATGGCGTAACTTTTTCTGGATCTTTTGATGCCAATCAAAATAAGACAATCACTGTAAATACACGGGGAACTGGTCAAATCAATGCTTGGATAGACTGGAACAGAGATGGTGATTTTAATGATGCAGGAGAGCAGATAGTTACGAACCAAGCTGTTTCTGGAACATCTACCAATACTCAATTAATCATACCTGTTCCGTGTGACGCCGTTCCGGGGGACAGTTATATGCGTTTTAGAATCAATACTGCAGGAGGACTAGGCCCTGATGGTGGAGCTTTGAATGGTGAGGTTGAGGATTATAAAATTGCAATAACCAATAATACTGTTCCGGTAACTATCACAGATCAACCTGACTCTGCTGAATATTGCCTCAATGAACAAGCTCAATCTCTTTCGGTACTTGCCTCAGGAGGTTCTGGTAACTATACCTATCAGTGGTTCAGCAATTCTCAGAATAACAACACTACAGGAACTGAAATTCAGAATGCCAATTCAGCCACCTATACTCCCCCTACCACTCAAGTTGGAGAGGTTTGGTACTATGTGGTGGTGACTAGTGATTGTAAGCCAGTTGCTTCTAATCCTGCTAAGGTTACCGTTAATGCATTACCGATCATAGACCCTATTCAAGGTCTAGATGTCTGCGTTGATGGAACTTCACAAATGTCAAGTACTACTCCAAATGGGACTTGGGGCACGACTACTCCTGAATTGATTTCTATTTCCGCTGATGGCTTGGTTACTGGTCTTGCTGTCGGTCAAGCCAACGTTACCTACACTGTAACTCAAAATAATTGTACGTCTACAGTTAACAAGATAATCAATGTTAACGCACTGGCTGAAGCTCCAGAAGGGTTAACTTTCTCAGTTGCCAGAAATACAGGGAATTACGAATTTAAAGCAAATAAGAAAAACTCAAGCAACACCCTGAGATGGTATGATTCACCTAATGGAGGTACGCCATTAAATGGTACTCCAAGTATCAATAGTACTAATCTTGGTACTTTCAGAAAGTACGTGAGTGAAGTCAATGAGTCAGGTTGTGAGAGTCCCATCGTCGAAGCTGCAATCATTGTCAGTGAAGGACCTGATTTTCCTCCATGTGATCCTGTTGATTTTAACTGTACCACGAATAACCTCAACTTCCCAGCAGTTTACCTTAGTGATTCTGAAGGGAATAGAATAACTGGTACTTGTGAGGATGGAACTCAGCAGGATGTATTCATTACTGTAGAAATTCAGCAGAACTCTAATACTGCCAGATACGAGACTAGATTATTTGCAAAATTATTTATTGGAGAGTCAACGACACCAATCCAGATTAACTCCTACATAGGACTGATTGATGTGGGAGCCCAAGGTGTTGTTAAGAGAGTTATTCAAAGGGTTGATGGCTGGCAATGTGGTGATGAGTTAAGGATGACCAATATTCTTTTAGTTTGGTTAACTAACGCAAACTCTATTCCTGATGATTGTGGAGACTACAATAAAGCCCAAAGTGAATGTTTAGATGAAATCTTCGTCTCAGCTCCTCTTTCTGCGGACATTGAGTACACCTCTTGCTATGGAGATGATGGCTATACTTTCTTCTTTAATGCCGATGCGAATGGAGGTTTTATCGCCGAGGGTAATTCTTATATCTATAAATGGGATTTTGATAATGATGGAACTATTGATTTGGATGGATCAATTCCTGGATCAAATAACCAAACCCCAACATTTACTTATCCAAATAAAAATGCGACAAAAGTTAGACTAGTCGTTGAAGACGATAATGGACTCACCGTTGAAAGGATTGAAGATCTGATATACCCAACAGAGTTCAATGCTTCTGCAACTGTCACCCCTCCAACTTGTTCGGTCGACACTGGAACGATCACAGTTGATCAAGTTACAGGTGCTACCTATGCCATTACGGGAAGTAGTTTCCAGTCGTCCAATGTCTTCACGAATGTTAGCCCTGGTACCTATACTGTGTCGGTTAAGACCTTAGATTTCTGTATTCGCACGACGACTGTTGAAGTCCCAGATCAGCCTGCTACCCCAGATGCGCCTTCATCAGGTGGCGATCAATCAGTCTGTGTGGGAGATGTTATTCAAGCTTTAATTCCTCAAGCTACTGCTCCACAAGGGTTTACAGTAAGATGGTATGAGGCTGCTGCAGGCGGTTCTCCTATTGCTAATCCTTCTTGGAATCAGTTGGGCACTAAAATTTTCTATGCTGAATCATTTAATGCCGAAACTGGCTGTTTCAGTGCTACTCGTACACCTGTTTCATTGACAAATAACGAGTGTTCTATTTCACTCCTTAAGACAGGTGAACTTATTGACCTAGAAATTGGAGAATGTCCAGAGGTAGGTGCTCAGGTGGAATATACATTTGTAGTAACCAACCTTAGTGACGTCACTATTACTAATGTGTCCATTAGTGATGGGCCATTTGGTTTTACTGGAACTGGGGCATTCCCAGCTATAAATTTTGTTTCTAGTAGCAATAATAGCCCTGAAGGCACATTACTTTCAAATGAAAGTGCTACCTACACGGCTACTTATACTCTTCTTCAGGAGGATATTAACAAAGCAGATTTTATTGAAAATCAAGCTACCGTAACGGCAATTGCCCTTGGTTCTACAGTTAGTGCCGTTTCAGGTGATGCTTATTTACCGGATTTATTCGAGACAAACGAGGAGACTACGGTGGTTGAATATTGTAGAGAGCCTTCGTTGAGCATCGTGAAGACGGTAGCACCGACGACAGCAGATGAGTGTGTTGAGGCAGGCGATGAGTTGACCTACACGTTTGTGGTAAGAAATACAGGC
>FWPV01000866.1_pt1 | contig 85375 bp, 73 predicted proteins | sample 2228371 | NCBI WGS metagenome assembly FWPV01 (sample SAMEA103939776, study PRJEB20133) | metagenome
CCCGAGAAGCCGATTACCGATTGACGATCCAACGGCAGAGCAAGACCGATGAAGCTGTACTTGATGTCGGCGAAGTAGGTGTTGTACGTTCCGCCGAGGGTTCGTTGTCGAATGCGGCCGATGCCCGCGGGATTCCAAGCCATGGCGTATACGTCCTCGGACGCCGCGGCATAGGCTCCGCCCAACGAGGCGCCGCGCGCTCCGGCCGGAATCTTGAGAAACTGCCCCATCGACGTGCCGACGCGGGAGAAAGGTTCGGCGTTCAATGAAAACGCCGCACCGAAAAGGGCCGCCGCTAAAAGTATGTGCTTTTTCATAAGCCGTCGACTCCTGAATAACCAACTTTACCTGCAGGCGCGCCGCGCCCGTTCAACGAATCACAGCAAATTTGCCGATCTTTTTCCGACCCTCCGGCGTCTCCACCACGTAAACGTAAAGACCGGCGGCGATCTCCTGGCGGTTGACGGTCCATAGATTCCAGTCCTCGGTACCGCTTCCTGGGTCTCCTTCCGGCGACCAATGCTCCAATGTGTTCACACGCTCACCGGAGAGGGTAAAGATATGAATTGTGCACCGATGCGGCAGATTGGTGAATTGGATCTTGAGATGATTCGGATCCGTTTCCCAATAAGCGGAAACCAGATAGGGGTTCGGCACCACGCGCACGTTGGCCAGGGGGTCGGTGCTTTCGGGATCGAGTTTCCACCGAGTGGTCGAGAATTCGAACACATCGGCGGACGAAAGCGGCTTCCACGTGGAGATGTACAGCGTGTCGCCTTCCGCCCACGGCTTGTTGGCGCGCACGAAAACCGAATCGGCCGGGATGATGACGGTATCGGAAACCGTCTGGTTCGTCTGCGGATCCACGGAGGTCGTAATGACCGTGTCCGGCGGAAAGACGATCCATTGATCGCGGTCGTACCAGGTAAAGCTCGCCTTCCAGCTGCGGTCGCCTCGCGGCAGCTTTCCGCCGGGCGTCTGCAGAAAAGTGACGTTTTCGATGAAACCGATGATGTCTTGGCTGTTGAAAACACCCTTGGGCTCTTCATCGACTTCCATCCACAGAGCGCCTACCGGCGCGGCGGCCGCCTTGCCTCCGGTAATGTCGTAAGCCTTGAACGGCAACGGTATCCGCTCGATGGTGGTGCCGCTCACTTTATAGGCCGAATCGGGGTAGCTGTTGCTCCAGACCAGCATATAGTCGTGCGGCAGGGCATTGGCCCATTTATCGAAGGTGATGCGGTAGTCGCACTGACCGGTCCATTTGGCCTTACGGAAGTAGGGCCTCTTGGTCACATTGGTCATTTTGAGGCGAATGCCGTCAAAGATCGGCGCATACTCGGTACCGTTGATGATGCCGCGGTTGAGGCTGTCGACGGTGGTGCCCACGCCGGCCGCTTCGCCGTCGATGGTGTAAATGTGGGTGTCGAAGACCGGCACGCCGCGTTCATTGACGAACATGTATTTGCCGGTATCGAGGTCCTTCACATTATAGGCCAGCACGGTTTCGGTTTTAACCACTGCGGTGTCGACGAAATAGTCGTAGAGCACCACGGTCTTGGTTCTTCCGACCAAGGTGTCCACCGCCGTCGAGTCGAGATAGACGCGCGAGCGGGTGATGGTCGAGTCACGGAAAACGATCTGATAGGTGTGACCGGTGACCTGATAGGGATCGACGACTTGAATGCTGATCTTGGCCAGACCGTTGCCCTGAATGCGGCGCACCGAGCCGTCGAAACCGGTGTCCACCTTGACGTCGACGAAATCGGACGCCCGCGGTTGCGGTGTGACCTTTACGAACTGCGGCTCCGCTTCGCTGCTGCCCTTGAAATTTTCCAACGACTCCAGATTGAACTGGAACCGCAGCGGATTGAGCAACAGGTTGTCCTTTTGGATGCCGTAGTCATAGGCCGTCACCGCATAGCAATAGGTGACGCCGTCCTCTACATCGTAATCGGTATAGGAATGGAATAATCCGTCCTTGTCTTCGCCCGGATCCACCTCGTCGTTGCCCAAATAGATCCACGGCGCGAAAGGATCGCGGCCGCCGATGCCGTCGATCAGGTCGCACTGAGCAATGGGCCGCCAGCCGCGCGTGTTGCCCATTTCGTCGCGGATCAGATCGCGCGCCGGATCGCCCCACGTCTTACCGCCGTCGGTGCTTTTATAGACGCGATAGCCCTCAAAGTCCTGATAGCCGGTCATGATGTCGCGGTAGCGTTCGGAACGACGATCCCAATAGAGGGTAACCTTGTTGCGGGTCTGACCGTTTTTGTCGGTGTAAGGCGACACGACGGCATGAACCTTGGGCGCTTTGGGGGGATCGGGCCCTTGATAATTGTTGTCGTACATCATTTGAGCGATGATGGCGTTCTGCTCCAAGTCCAGCGGACTGTCGCCCATAATGATGGCAAAGGAGGCATTCACCGACTCGCCCAAGGCCAGGTCGAAAGGCCCGGCGGAAGCGATGCAGACGCAGTCCAAACCGTTGGGATAGTCGGCCATCAAGTCTTCGAGAGAATTGAAGTGAAGGTTCTTTTTGCCGCCGGGGTGTTTGTGCCAAAAGTACCAATCCTTCTGCGACTCGGTGAGACCGGTGGTGTCGCCGCTCATTACGCGGAACATGGCTTCCTCGGCGTTGGGCGCAATGGGCGTTTGGCCGTCGCCGATAAAGGGGCCGCTGGATTCTACGGCACGCACCCCCGGCCGAGCGTACCAATCGAACCAGTGCCAGTCGGTCAGGCCCAGCTTTTCGCCGCGGCGCACATCGATCACGCCGTCTCCGTCGAGATCCAAATCCCTGGCCGCCGGCGGCGAATCGAGAAATTTGATCGCCGAATAGGCCATGCCGGTCAGGTTGCCGGACTTGTCGTCAAGATCCCAAATGTAGGCAAAATCGAGTTGGGAATTGTAGGCCATCATGTCGTCATCGTTGGTGCGGCCGGAAAGGCTGCCTTCGGCGGTTTTATTGTAGGCGTCCACGTCGAAGTAAAAGCCGACCCACATGTCCTTATAATCCCATCCTCTGCCGTTGTTGGTATAGGGAACGAATTTTTTGTTCTGCTCGATATAACCGATGCGGTCCGATTTGTTGACCAATTTCACAGGGAAAAAGATAATGTCTTCGGCAAAGGAGCGGCCGTAGGAAAATCCTGATGCCTGAACTTCGATGCCCATGGAGTAGCCTTGTAAGGGATCAACGTCCCTGATCGCCCAACGATCGTCGAAAGCCATAAAGATGTCGACGTCGGAAAAGAAGGTTCCGGGGATTTCCTGATTGAAGGTGGGCGAATTGGGGTTGGGATCGCGCGCCCACGGGCCGGGCCAAAAATGCCACACCTTGTTCCCTTCATCGTAAAAGGCCCGCGTGCTGTCGACGAGCGCCTTTTCGGCATCCGTCAGATCCGCGTAAGGGCCGTAAGGGCTCGGCTGCCAATTGCCCTCGCTATCGTAATAGCCGGTCGGCCAGCTCAACGGTTGGTCGCTGGTCGCCAACAGCGGCGTGCGGTCGTTGATCGGCGCGTACTGAGCATACTCGGGCACCTGCGAGGCGATCACCTGTCCCGAATGCAGCCTGCCGCGATGGTCTTGTACCGGCATCCAGTCCGGCCGCGTAACGTTCGTGGTGCGGTCAAGAATCGACTCCGACACCGTCGGCCCCCACCAATAGAGGCTGTCGGCAATCTTGGGATGAGGCCGATAGGACCATGGGTATTTCTCCTTCACCTCGGCCGGTGAGTTGTCGCGCGCTCCGTTGACGCCGACCAGAATACCGACCGAAGCCAAATATTGGAAGCCTTTGTACAGCCCTTCGGGATTGGACCAATTCGAAAAATCATGACCGACGAACTTGCCGGTGTTGGCGGTCATGGTTTTCAGTTCGCCCTTGAGCAGGTAACCTTTGGCCCGATGGGCGATGGCGTCTTCCGGTTTTTCCTCCGAAAGGGAAGCCGTTTTGGCCAAATCCTGCGGGCCGCGGGAAGCGTGCGGCCTGCGGGCTTCCTCGGCGCGCAGCGAACAGGCGACGACTAAAAGGATCGCCCAAATGATGCGCATTGTCTTCATACCTTCCTCTCTGCTTTCAAGCCTTGCAAGCGCAACCATTAGAACTCGATCTCGGTGTAGAACTGGATGCTGCGTCTCGGCCCGTAAAAGAAGGGCTGATCATAAACCGTCTGCGAGTTCAAACCGGCGGCGATTCGGTTGTTGGCGCGACGGCCGGGGTCGTTCGGCTTGCCGGTCTCGTTGTAGACATCGTAAACATTCTTGCGGTCGAAAAGATTGTCGACCTGCAGACCGACTTTGAACTGAAAACGGCCCACAGGAATGATTTTATGCCAGCTCAGGATGACGTTGTTGATCCACGGCATCCGCTCCGAGTTGGTCTCCTGAGGAATGCCTTCGATGGTCGGCGTGTAGGGCGCCCCGCTTTGGGCATAGAAAATGACGTTGACCATCGAATTGCCCAAGGGGTGCAATGCAAAGAGCCGCGGCCCTTTCCCTTTGCCGAAACGATAGGCCCCCAAGGCGCTGAAATCGTGCGTGCGGTCATAGCTCATCAGGATCTCGCGCTTGGGCATGGTTTCCGGCGTATCGGTGTTGCGATATCCCTCCCAAGGATCGGCGCGGTTGGCCTTGGCCACCGAATAGGTGTACATGATTCGCGCGCTCCACGGCGTCTTCAACGACGCCTTTTCCAACGTCACGTCGATGCCGCGCGCCGTGCCGTAATCGATGCCCTTGCTGATGGTGTAGCTGAAGGGAAAGGCGGGCACCCGCTCGGTGGCGTCAAGCTCGCTGTATTCCTTCGACCAGCCTACCAGGCTGACCGCCCACTCGTCGGCCACCTGGTTCTTGACGCCGAACTCGTAGGCCGTCAGCTTTTGCGCGCCGATGAGCGGATTGCCGACGATCGGAGACCAGGTGGTCAAGTCCCTTTGACTGTTCAGATAAACGTTGCGGTAAATCGGCAGTTGGTGAAAGATGCCGTAACCGAACGTAAAAGTGGCCTTGTCGGTAATGACGTGCGAGATGCCGATCCGCGGGCTCCACTTGTACTGCGTTTTGGTCTTCACCAACGGACTAGTGGGGTCGTTTGGGTTCGACCATGCCGTGGTGTTGTAGTTGTTGGCATCGAACCGCACGCCCACATTGATGGTCATGTAGGGATACTCGATTTTGTCCTGTACATAACCGGCGAATTCGTAAGGATACTTGTGATAAAACTCTTTGTAAGGCGTCTGCAGCCACGGCAATTGAATCTCGTCGAAAAAGAGATTGTGCTGTTTGCCGCTGACGCCGAACTGGAGCTGGTGATGCATGTTCGCCTGACTGGTCAGGTCGAAACGGACTTCGTGGGTTTCGGCATACGAGCGGTGGAAATAGCGTCCCGAACCCTCGATGACATAATCATAGTAGGGCGCCGAGTAGCGCCAGCCGTTGTACTGCCACCAATCCAGCCACTTTCCCTGCAGCGGGAAAAGCGACGGGTCGGGATGGAGGCTCGCATCGTATTCGGCCCCGTCCGGGAGCGTCGGTCCCTCATAGTCGTCGCGCATGAGCGTCAAGTTGCGCTCGAAATCGTCGGGATAGCCGTCGCCGTCGCTGTCTTTCGGCTTTTTGTTCGGGTCGCGGGGATCGCTGTGCAGCCGTGTTTCCACCCAATCGGGATAGCCGTCGCTGTCCAGATCGTGGTTGCGCACCAGGTAGCGACGCATCTGGAAGAAACGCGAGGCGCGCAGCGTGTAGAACGTCTTGCTGGAAAGCTGGTGCGTCCACTCGAGATTCTGCCGGTCCGAGTTGAGCAGCGTATAGTTCTTGCCCTCGGGATAGTAGCGGAACATGATCGACTCGCCCGAGTTGCCGTAGAGCATCATGTCGGTGGAAACGATCCAGTTGGTGAACACCAACTTCATGTTCGGCCGCACCTTCCACGCCAGCTTGCCGAAGACGTCCCAGATTTTTTCGTGGCCCAGCGCCGCCCAGCCCGGAGTGCGGTCCAGCGGATCGGAATGATCGTTCGGGTCATTGGGATTGTACGGCGGAACGATGTTGGCGACCGGATTCAAGGGATGATTGCCGGGAATCGGGCCGTCGGTCCACACCTTGTCGTCGAACTCGAGCACACGGCCGTTGTTGCGGCTCGATTGCCCCGAAATGTAGAAAGAGACCTTGTTCTTCATGAAAGGCACCGGCCCTCCAAAAGCGCCGGCAAAATCCCTCAGCCCTTGAAGGTACATGGGATAGAGAAAGCTGCCGGGGCGGTCGGCCAACGATCCGCCGATCTCGGAGGTCTGATAGCGGAAGACACCCTCGTAGCGGTCGAAACGGCCCGTACGCGTGATCCAGTTCTGCGTACTGGACATGGCGTCGCCGTATTCGGCACTGAACACGCCGGTCTCGGTCACCATCTCTTCGATGGCGTATTTGTTCAACCGCGTACCGTTACCGATGCCGCCGTAGGTCGGGTTCTTGAGATACATACCGTCGAACACATAGCCGATTTCACCGGAGCGGCCGCCGCGCACGTGGATCTGCTCCACTCCGCGTTCGGCAAAGCCCGGAATTCCGTAGGACTGGTAGTTGATGGCCACCACACCCGCCTGAAGGGCAAACATCTGCGACAGGTTCTGAACCGGCGCCGTGCGGATTTCCGCCGCCGAAATGACCGTCTTTTTAACGGTCACGTCCTTTTCAACCAGCGGCCGTTCCGCCACCACTTCGACCGTTTCCCCTTGAATCGCCTCCACCGCCAATTGAAAGTCGACCGTCGTCGTTTTATCCATGTTGACGGTCACCTGCGTCTTCTGCACCTGCTGGTAGCCGATCATGCTCGCCTTCACGCTGTAAACGCCCGGCGGCACGTTGATGATGAGATAATAGCCGTCGGCGTTGGTGGCGGCACCCATCGACGTTCCCACAATGACGACATTGCAGCCCGGCAGCGGCTCGCCGCTCTCCTTGTCGGTCACGCGGCCCACGATTTTGCCCACCGTCGCCGCATCCGCCGACGACGCAAGGATCGTCAAAAGAATGAGCATCGCAGCAACTGCGCTTCGCCTCATATTCGCCTCTTTCCTCTGATCACCACGGTGTAAAAACGGCGTGCGGCGCTCCTTGGAACGCCGCACGCTTTCGGGTTATCGTACGTAAATCATCCTTCGCGTCTGTTGAAAAGCACCGGTCGTGAGCCGATAAAAGTAGATGCCGGCCGCCGCACCTTCGGGCTGCCATTTGATTTCATGGCGACCCGCAGGCAATTCACCGTCCACCGGCACGGCCACCACTTCGCCGCGCATGTTGTAAATCGCCAGTCGGACACGGTCTCTTTCAGGGAGGGTAAAGGCGATGACGGTCGCCGGATTGAAAGGATTGGGGTAATTCTGCTCGAGCGAATAAGAGAGCGCGGTAAAAGGCTTCTCGGCAACAGCCATGGGCACATAAATACCCTTGCCCCGCACCGGAAAACCGGCGTTGCCTTCGTTCGGGTCGTTGTTCGGCAAGGCGATAAAGGTGTCGAACTCGCCGTCCTTCAGAGGCTGAAAGATGATCTCGACCTCTCGGCTTTCTCCGGGAGCCACCGTAAAAGTGGAGGGCGAAACCTTGAACGAACGATCGCCCGCAAAGGCGCCCTGAATCTTGAGATCCTGGTCGCCGTCGTTTCGCACCGTGATCGTTCGGCGGGCGATGCCGGCTTCGCCGATGTCGCCGAAATCCAAAATGCCGGCGTACATGCCGACGCGAATTTCAATCTCGGGCCCGAAATACTTACGGGTGTCGGAGAAAAGAGAGGTCGGGCATTCCCAGTAAATCATGTCGGCCGTTCCGAATTTGCCGTGGTCCGAGGTGGTACCTCCGATGGCCGAGCCGGGAACCGGAGAATCCTGATAGAGGATATGCAGTTTTCCCCGCGGATTCTTATTGGCAACAGCCGGGAAACGCAGATCACGATGAAAGTTGGCTTTTTCCGGCGTCAACAATACCGGCTCCGACCAGGTCTTGCCGTTGTCCTTCGACTTGGACCCCCAAAGTTTACAGTAGCTCAACGGACCCCAGGAGGTTTTTTGCTGATCGATGTTATCTTCCGCAGTCACGGTATCGCTCCTTGAGGCGCGTACGAACACGCAGTAGAGGTTGCCGTCCTCATCGCGGCCGATCTGCGGCCCGCACAAGATATTATAACCGCCGCCGGTGTAGACGCCTTGAATCTCATCGACTTTTTCGATAAGGCTTACGCCCGTCGACGGGCTCCAATGCTTAATGCGGAAGCCGGCTTCCCAGTGCGTCGAGTCGCCGTTGAGTCCGCGGTAATAGGGTACATTCCAACTCACCCCGCGGCCGCCGGGGTAGTAGCTCGTGCCGCCGGGGGTTTTGGCCTCGGCCCACACAATGTGCGGCTCGTCATTGATGTACATGAAATCAGCGCTGCGCAGCGGACGAGGTTGAATGTTGTATTCCTCCTCCCAGGCGGCGATCAACGTGTCCACCGCGAGATCGGTATTGAGACTGTCGTATTTTACCAGAATATCGTACTGCGGCGGGAAATTGACCGAATCCGTCGAAACCAGCGGCAGATTGCCCATCACAATCACCGGGTCCTTCCAGGTTTTACCGCCGTCGGTGCTTTCGAAATAAACCATATCGTGGGCATAGCTGGGAATGACGATGCCGAGCTTGTTGCTGACATCGGAAACCTGGATCTGTTTTTCGATATCCAGTTCCTTCGGCAAGGTGTCGTCGAACGGCGTTAACGGAATGGCGTAGGGGCCGGGCACGATGCCGATCGGGGCAGACCACGTCTGTCCGCGGTCTGCGCTGCGCCAGTAGATGACATTGTCCTTCACATTGTTGAGAATGTCCTCGGTCACGCCCGAATCGTCGCTGTAGTTGGTCGCCACGACATGCCAAACCCCCTGTTTGTCCACGGCAATATCCGGCCAGGTGGGGTTGTATTTAGGCGTCATCGAGGCCTCATCCCAAACCAGCGCCTCCGTAAAAAAGCCGAAACCGGCCATAAAGTCCCAGTAGACGCTTACGCCGCTGCCGTAGTGCGAGACCGCAATCGCCGCATTGTTCGCATCCACCGCCAGAGAGCCGTAACCCGAACGTTTGGTTTCGATGGGAACGCCCATGCCGTGAAGCCATGAAGAGCCGTCGTAGAAATTGTAGTACATGCGACGGTTCATCCAAGAGACATTAGCCTCGGAAATGTCGCCGAAAATCCATTCCGTGTGGATCGTTTTCGTCGCCGGGTCCCAAATGATTCGCTCATGCAGCATACCGTTGGTTTGGTGATTGTAAGCGGTTTTACCAATGATGACACCCTGCGGCGGAGCGCTTCGCGGTTGCGAATAAAGAGAGATCCTGCGGGACTCGTAGGTCGCGCCGTCCTCTTGAGGAAGCTGAAATAGGGCCGCCTCTGTTCCCTTGATCAAAATCTTTGTCGGTTGAGCGGCATGTGTCGTTCCCCACACTGCCGCCAACGTTGCTAGGAAAACTATCGCTCTGTTCATGGCGCTGCTCCTTTTCAATGAACGTTTTCCCAAAAGATCGTTCAACATGGTCTTTGTCGGTAAATATTAAATATTCCATAAAAATGCAAGGGAAAAGTTGATCTCTTTACCTTGCTTTTGAGACGACGATTGAATATCTTTGCATCGTAAAAGGTCGACGAACAGCTGCGAAAGAGCGAAAATGGCGAACAGAACCGCTCACAATCCATCGCCGACTCTCCTCATCCTGCTGCTGTGGGCCGGTATCTCGGCGGCGGTTTTCACCCGCTGCGGGCGGGAAAAGCCGCCGATTGCCGACAAATGGACGGAACTCAAGGCACGACAGGACACCTCGCTCACCCGAACCTTTCACACCGTCGGAAAAGGCGCGGGACCGGTTACCTGGTGGGCAGGAGGATATTTGTGGGACGGCGGAAGCTTCACCATCGAATTGATCGATGTACGCCGCAACCAAGTGATTCTAAAAAGAAGATACAGCCACGGCGACACCACGAGCGGACACAGCGAATTGCCGCTGTTCAAGTGGTGGCATGCGGAAGAAAAAGACCGCATCATCCTTCAGGCGGGGCGAACCTATCGCATGACGCTTAAAACGGAAAACGTCGCTCAACCCGGCGCCGGTTGGGGGTTGTGGCTGTACCCGATCGGAGAGAGGCCGCTTCGTCATGAATCGCCGAAGCGATGACCGCCGTCCGTCGCTGCACACAACAGCCGCAGCCGCCGCCTTCTTGCTGTTGTTCAGCGTCTGCCGTCATCCCACCCCTCCGGCGGAAAAAGCCGACGGCACCATCCGCGGACGTGTGCTGCCCGGAGCGGCGGCAGGTTTCACCGGCCCCATTTATGTGACCGCCGCAACGGACAACCGCATCAACGTCATCGACTGGTCGAAACGATCGACCATCCTGCCGAACTTCGGCTCTTTCGAAATTTCGGAACTCAAAGCGGGCAAATACTACCTTGCCGCTTTTCTCGACGTCGACAAAAGCGGCGATTTCAACGCCGGCGACTTTTGGGGCGGCTACGACGCCGACGGCGACGGTCGTCTCGATCCTCTCACCCTCGTCGGCGGCAATACCCTCACCGTGGACATCGCCCTCATCGACCGCCGGCGTTAGTGCCGTCAGCGGAGCAGCATCATCTTGACGACCCGTACGCCCCCATCACTCTTCAACCTGCAGAAATAGAGCCCCGACGGCAGCGTCATCCCCTGCGCGTCAAGGCCGTTCCAAGTGACGACGTGATGGCCGGCGGAACGCCGACCCTCTTCCAGAACGGCAACTTGCCGACCCAACGCATCGAAAACCTGAAGAAGAACGTTCCCCTCGGCCGGCAGCTCGAAGGTGATTCGCGCGGCGGAATTGAAGGGATTGGGATGAGCCTCGAAAAGGTGCAGCGCTGCAGGCAAAGCTTCGGCATTTGCGGCGACACCCGTTCGGATGGGAATAATTTCGAGGTCGTCGATGAACCATCCGGGGCCCGCTCCCGTTTCGTTTGAAATCACTCGAAAACGGATGCGCACATCGCGGTTGTCGCCTCCGGTAAAGTCGCTGAGATCGAACTCGGCTTTGTAATATTTGGGCGCTGCGCCGCGGATCGGCAGCCCCAAAGGATGCCAGGTTCTGCCCGAGTCGTTGCTGGCCTCGACCAGGCCGTAGTCGTCATCGCTGAAGCCGTAAAACATCCAAAGCGACAGGGTGGCCTGCGACAGCCGCGACAGATCGAGGCCGCGCTTGAGAGTGAGCCGCAAATCCGCGTTAGGCGGATAATTGACGCCTGCGCCCGGGCTTTCGTGAGCCGCAAAGCGGCCGGAGCGCTGCCGCACGGTTTCCAAACCCCAGCCGTCCGGCGTCGTTTCCCAGTCGTCCAGCCCGGATTCAAAGCCCTCGAAACCGAGAACCATTTTGTAGATCGGGGACTCGCCGCGGACGTTCAGATAGGAGAGGTCACGAATGCTGAAGCGGTAGTAGAGCGTGTCGCCATAGTCGAAACGGCCGCTCACAACCGTTCCGAAGGTTCGGTCGTCCTTTTGCTCGAGGAGCATGCTGTCCGGCGGAACGTTCGTCGTCCAAAAGTGAACGCGGGCGCTGGACACGTCTACTCCCGACGCGTCCTCTGCGTTCATGGAAAGGTAAGGTGAGATTCCTAAAGATGAAAGCCGGACCGCTTCGGCAGTCACAGTCGGCGGAGAAGCCCCCACCGTAACTCTTTGCAGCCTGATCGGCGAATAAAAGCCGTCTTCGGCCACAGCCTGAACGCCGTACTCCAAGACCCCGCCGCTCGGCCGCGGTATGTCCGCAAAATAGACCGTATCGCTTAGGGCGGTCATCTCCTTTTTGCGATAGGCGGGTTCCGACGCCTCGCGCCAGTAGAGAAAAACGCCCGCCAGTTTTTTAGCGCTTGTCACGCGCGCGCCGAGGAAGAGCTCCTGATGGGGGATTTCCATGTTCTGCAACGGCTCGACCGTGAGCGAGATGCCGGTTAATTCGTTCAAAATCCGACGAGCAAGTTCGAAGCGCTTATCCGCTTCTGCAATCGCCTCCAATCCTCCGAAGGCAAAGTTGACCAAGGTATTGCGCTGTTGATAATGAACGGCGGCGGCGCGGCCGTCCGGGTAGGAGAATAGCACCTTGCCGCCGTTGGGTTCGATGACGTCCGGAGCAAAGTCGTTGTCGTCGCCGGTCGGTGAAGTCAGGACGAGCTGCAGGTCTCTGCTGAGCGGCGAGTCGCTGCGACCCTGAAGCAGACGGTAGCTGGTCTTGTCCTCCACGAACCTGGCGCGCAGGTGAGTCTCGTAAAAAGACTTGGAGTCGAAGCCGTAAAGGCGGTATTGGTTGTAGTAACCGCGGTTTCTCACGTCGTCGTCGCTTTGCGGCGCCGCCAAATCCCAGCCGATATCCTGTCCGCTGATCCACAAAGTTTTATTGGCCCGCAGGTAGCTGAGTAAATCTTCGCGGTCTTCGTTATTCAATGTCGGCAAAGCGCGGCCGCAAATCCAGAAAAGGAGGTCATAGTTGCGCAGCCGGGCTGAAGCGCGGCCCTGAACCGCTCGGTCCCAAACGTCATATGCCATACCCAAAGAGTCGAGAATCGGTCGATAAACGGTTTCCACCAGGTCGGCGCCGCCGTCGTCGTCGACCAGCAGCAGCTTGGCCTCAACGGCAACGGTAAAGTCGATGGTCTGCACAAAATCGCCGGATACGGCCGTCAGGCGGAAGGGTATGTTGTGCGGGAAGGCGTTTTCATCGACGCGGAAAGTAAAGTAAGGGTCTTTGGTATCGACAAAGTTGGGCAGGCTCTCGATGCCGGGGATTTCTCTGAAAAAGAGCCGGTCGTTGATCACCGTCACGGTGGGATCGGTCGTGGTCAGCGTCAGCTCGACGTTTTGGGCTCGATTCCAAACGTTGGTGATGCGCAGCAACAGGTCGGTCGTTTCGCCGGCGTTGACGCGCTGGTCTCCGTTGCCGAACACCAGATCCTCGATCGAGATGCGGCGGATGCGCAGATCGGGTTTGGAGGCGAACGGCGCCGAAACGGCACGATAGGCGTTGACACGTCCCACGCGGCCCAGCTTGCCGGCATAGCGCGGGTTCACAGCGTCGATCTTGTCGGCGGTGTCCACAACGTGCATCATTACTTTAGCGGCGCTCCAGTCGGGGTGAACGGCGCGGACGAGTGCGGTCGTACCCGCAACGATCGGCGCCGCCATCGAGGTGCCGCCCAAGCTTTCGTAGCGGTTGTTGAGATACGTGGAGAGTGCCACTCCCGGGGCAGATATTTTCACCCAGTCGCCGTAATTTGAAAAGGACGCTTTGCGGTCGTTGCCGTCTACGGCGGCGGCGGTCAGCACCCAGTTCTCTGTGTCCGGCGAATAACCGACCGATGAATTGTCATTGCCCGCCGACTTGACAACGACCACGCCGCTTTCAAAGGCCCACCGAAGCATGTCGCGCTGAGCATAATCGTTGGTGAGGCCGCCGAAGCTTTCGCTGATGATTGCCGCGCCGTTGAGGGTCGCATACTCGACGGCCTTGAGAACGGCGGAACTGACGACGGAGCCGCCGCCGTCCTTTGTTTTATAGCCCACCCGCAAAGGCATGATGCGGCAATTCCAACCGGCGCCGGCGACGCCGATGCCGTTGTTGGTAACCGCCGCGGCCAATCCGGCGACGTGTGTCCCGTGTCCGTGCCGGTCCGAGGGATCGTTGTCCTCCGTCATACCGTCCTCATCGGAAGCAGCATTGCCTGAGGCATGGACGAAATCCCAGCCGTAAAGATCGTCGACATATCCGTTGCCGTCGTTGTCCTTGCCGTCTTCGATTTCGCCCCTGTTCCGCCAGATGTTTTTTTTCAAGTCCTCATGAAGATAGTCGACGCCGGTATCGAGAATGGCGATGACGACCGTAGAATCGCCGTGCGTCACGTCCCATGCCGAGACGGCGTCGATCTGCCGCCAAAAAGTTTGTCGGGAAAACATGGGGTCGTTCGGCAGTTCACAGAGATGATGCAGATAGTCCGGTTGGGCATACTCAACGTCCGGTCGCGCAGAAAATTCTGCCGCTGCCGTCAGCGGATCGACGTCCGGAGAAAAGGTCACCAGAAAGAAGCTCCGCGGGTCTACGGAAGAGCCGCCCCGCTGCGCTGAAGGAAAGAGCGGCTCTGCGGAAGTCAGAGAGAAGGAGAGGCCCGCGTTCAGCGAAGCTTTTCGCAAGATTTCGTTGTCTTTGAATTTGACGATCAGACGGCCGGGTACGAAGGTGGGCGGCGTCGGCAGCGCTTCGGCCAATAGGGGTCGAAAAGCAATGAGCACCATTGCCCAGAGCAGGCGTTTCATTTGGTTTTCCTCTTTGTGCCCTTCACCAAAGTGAAGGGACGTTACGATGAAAGGTCGAACAAAAAAAGCTCCATCACTTTCGACGGAGCTTTGTGGAGACGGCGGGAGTCGAACCCGCGTCCGGGAGACCGGCCATAGCAGCCTCTACATGTATAGTCTGAAACTTGATCTCGATCACCCGAGGCGTTTCAGACGAGCCTGAGTGACCCAGTTCCGTGAGTTTTCGCCGACGGCTCCGGAACAAAACCGTCGACTATCCCGCTGATGCGGCGTCCTTCCTTTCACCCAGCGGGCGCGGCGAAAAGAGGACGTTGGCTGTTCTTAGGCAGCCAAGGCGTAATTGTAGTTGTCTGCAATTACATTTTGCTCTCAGATGATTAACGAGGTGACCGAGAGATCCTCGACATGCAGCCGCTACCACCGCGTAACCCGTCGAAACCCGTTTCGTCCCCAAAGGGTTTTTTCAGCAGCGATTGAATATAGTCGATTATTTCAAAAATGCAATATCCATTTTTCAACCCGTGGTGCAGACGCGCGCCGGATGACGCCTTTCATACTCCTCCACCTCTTCGGTAAACTTGAGCAAATAGCCCAACTGATCGATGCCTTCGATGAGGCAGGTTTTTGAAAACGAGTCGATGGCAAAAGCCGACCGGCTGCCGTCGGGAAGGATCAGTTCCTGTTTCGGCAGATCGATGGTCAGTTGGGCGCCCGGTTCCTCGGCCAGCGAAAAGAGGCGGTTCAGCAGTGCCGCGTCAACGACAACGGGCAACAGACCGTTTTTGAGCGCGTTGTTTCGAAAGATGTCGGCAATGCGCGAGCTGATGACGGCGCGAAATCCGAAATCGGTGAGCGCCCACGGCGCATGCTCGCGGCTGGAACCGCAGCCAAAGTTGTCGCCCGCCACCAGAATCTTGACATCGTTTCCGATGCGGTTCAACACGAAATCGGGTTTGGGCGAACCGTCGGCGTTGTAGCGCCAGTCATAGAACAACGCCTTTCCCAATCCCTTTTTGTCGGTCACTTTGAGAAAGCGCGCCGGTATAATCTGATCGGTATCGATGTCGTTCACCGGCAGCACGATAAAAGGACTCTTCAAGATGGTAAAAGGTTCCATGAAACCTCTCCGTTCAGTCGAAATTGAGGGTGCGAACATCGGTTATGCAGCCGGTTACGGCGGCGGCGGCGGCCGTAAGCGGACCGGCCAGCAGCGTGCGGCCGCCCTTCCCTTGCCGGCCTTCGAAATTACGGTTGCTGGTGCTGACGGCGTATTGCCCGGCGGCGATCTCGTCGCCGTTCATGGCGATGCACATCGAACAACCCGGCTCGCGCCATTCGGCGCCCGCTTCGATAAAGATACGATCGAGGCCTTCGGCTTCCGCCTGCTGTTTGACTTCATAAGAACCCGGGACCACCAGCACGCGGACGTTCGGAGCCGTCTTGCGTCCTTTGAAAACGCGTGCCGCCTTCCGGAGATCGCTCAGGCGCCCGTTGGTGCAACTGCCGATAAAGACCACGTCGATGGGATGGCCGAGCAGAGGCTTCCCCGGCTCCAGTCCCATGTAATTCAACGCCTTTTCCAGGGCGTGCCGTTGATTGACGTCGCTCAACGAGGCCGGGTCCGGGATGACGCCGTCGATCGGCATGGCCATGGCCGGCGTGGTGCCGAAGGTGATCATGGGGGCCAGGTCGTTTACGTTCAGCGTTACGGAAGCGTCATAAACGGCCCCCTCGTCGCTCGGCAGTTTGCGCCATAAAGCGACCGCCTCCTCCCACTGTTTCTCCTGCGGCGCGAAAGGCCTTCCGTAAAGGTAGGCAAAGGTGGTGTCGTCCGGAGCGATCATGCCGGCGCGCGCGCCCGCTTCGATGCTCATGTTGCATATGGTCATGCGCCCTTCCATGTCGAGGGCGGAGATGGTTTCGCCGGTATACTCAAAGACATAGCCGGCGCCGCCGCCCGCTCCGATCTTGGCGATCAGCGCCAAAATGATGTCCTTGGCCTCTACGCCGCGCTGCAGACGGCCGTTGATTTCCACCTTCATGGTCTTGGGGCGATGCTGCAGCAGCGTTTGCGTGGCCAGCACGTGCTCCACCTCGCTGGTGCCGATGCCGAAGGCCAGCGCACCGAAGGCGCCGTGAGTAGCGGTGTGGCTGTCGCCGCAGACGATCGTCATGCCCGGCTGAGTCAATCCCAGTTCCGGGCCGATGACGTGCACCACGCCGCGGTGCGGGCTGTCAAAGCCGAACAGCGGCACGCCGAATTCGCGGCAGTTCTTTTCCAGTTGCCCGAGCTGCGCCGCGGCCACCGGATCATCGACCTGCCGCACCGGCTGCCGCGTGGGAATCGAGTGATCCATCGTGGCGGCCGTCTGCGTCGGGCGACGAACCTTCAGGCCCTTTTCACGCAGACCTTGAAACGCCTGCGGCGAGGTGACTTCGTGCAGCAATTGCAGATCGATATAGAGAACAGCGGGACAATCGGGCTCCTGCACCACCACATGATCTCGCCATATTTTTTCGAACAGAGTAAGCGGTTTTCTTAGCATAGCATTCCTCGTCCAACGTTGCGTTTGCTCAGCGGAGCACGGCGCCGGTATCGGCCGACGTAACAAAGCGCACATAGCGGTTCAGCCAGCCGCTTTTGATTTTCGGCTGAAAAGGCGGAAGCGCCTTGAGCCGGGCCTTGATTTCCTCTTCCGAAAGGTCGACGTTGAGCGTGCGCTCGTGTAAATTGATGCGGATGATGTCTCCCTCGCGCAATGCGGCGATCGGGCCTCCGGCCGCAGCCTCCGGGCTGACGTGACCGATGCAGGCGCCGCGGGTGCCGCCGGAAAAGCGGCCGTCGGTAATCAGGGCCACCGAGCTGCCGAGGCCTCGGCCCATGACGGCGCTGGTCGGCGACAGCATTTCGGGCATGCCCGGCCCGCCCTTGGGGCCTTCGTAGCGAATGACGATGCAGTCGCCGGGACGAATTGCGCCGCCGAGAATGGCGGCCATGGCCGCGTCTTCGCTGTCGAAGACACGCGCCGGACCGGCAAAGTTCCACATGTCCGGATGCACGGCGCCGGTCTTGATGACGCTGCCCGCCGGGGCCAGATTGCCGAAAAGAACCGCCAGCCCTCCGCGCTGCGAATAGGGATTGCTCAGCGGACGAATGACCTTCTCGTCCTTGATCGCCGCGCTGCGAATCATCTCGCCGATCGACTTGCCGCCGACGGTCGGGCACTCGAGGTTCAGCAGACCGTCGATTTTGCTCAGCTCGTTCATGATGGCCGTAACGCCGCCGGCGCGATCCACATCTTCCAAATGCACGTCGGGCGAAGAGGGCGAGACTTTGCACAAATAGGGCACTTTGTCCGCCAAATCGTTCAGTTCGGCCAGGTCGAAGGAGATGCCCGCCTCCTGCGCCACGGCCAGGGTGTGCAGAATGGTGTTGGTCGAGCCGCCCATGGCCAAATCGAGCGCGAAAGCGTTTCGAATGGACACGGGCGTGATGATGTCGCGCGGTTTGACGTCGCGCTGGACCAGGTCCATGATGCGCTCGCCGATCTGCGTATATAGGTCGCCGCGCCGCGGATCGACCGCCGGAATCGTGCCGTTCCCCGGCAACGCTATGCCCAACGCCTCGCACAAGCAGTTCATGCTGTTGGCGGTGAACATGCCGGCGCAACTGCCGCAGCCGGGGCAGGCGGACTTTTCCAGCTCCAACAGCTCGGCCTCGTTGATGGCGCCTTCTTTGATTTTACCGACGCCCTCGAACACCGAAATCAGATCGATCACCTGCCCGGAGGCCAACCGACCCGCCAGCATCGGCCCGCCGGATACAAAAATAGTAGGTACATTGAGACGAACGGCAGCCATCAGCATGCCGGGGATGATCTTGTCGCAGTTGGTGATGCAGATCAAGGCGTCGAGCTGGTGTGCGGTCACCATGGTTTCCACGCAATCGGCGATCAGCTCGCGCGAGGCCAGGCTGTAGCGCATGCCGATATGCCCCATGGCAATGCCGTCGTCCACGCCGATAGTGTTAAACTCGAACGGCACGCCCCCCGCCAACCGCACCGACTCTTTCACCTTGCGCCCAACCTCCTGAAGATGAACGTGGCCGGGGATCAGATCGGTGTACGAGTTAGCAATACCGATGAACGGCTTGGCGAAATCCTCATCCTTCAAGCCCACGGCGCGCAACAGGCTGCGGTGCGGCGCACGCTCGACCCCTTTTTTCACTGCGTCTGATCTCATAAAAATCTTCCTTTACAAAATGTTTTCGATCTCAGATCCTAAACCTCAATCTGAACTCGCTATGCGGAATTTTGAGTCCAGGTAATTAACGTTGTGCCGTCGGTAGGAGGAAGAGCAAGCACAACGGAAAAACGGTGCGGATCGATGCGGCCCCCAAGGATTTCAGCGAAAAAAACTGTATCATTCGCAGCACGATGTCTCGTTTTCCCGTTCGCAAGTCTTTTTTCTTGCGATGCAATTTAGAATTTTTTGAACAACTTTCAAGAGAAAAGATTGCCCCGGCACTCTTGTTCGTCTCTGCCTCAATTCTGCAATACCGGCCGGGTAAAGGGCGATCTCGCCCCCACTCTTCGTTTCGTCGACGTGCGGCAGATTCGTCGTCACTTGCCGCTGCGTCAAGTTTTCCAAAGCATCTCACGCTTTTTTTTCGTATATTTTTTCCTAAAAAAGCATTTCAAGGTCTTTGGGCAAAGAGGGTTATTTATGGCGAACATGGAAGCGAAAATGGACAAGCTGGTGTCGTTGTGCAAACGGCGCGGGTTCATTTATCCGTCGAGCGAAATCTACGGCGGCCTTTCGGCAGTATACGATTACGGCCCGCTGGGAGCGGAGCTGAAACGCAACATCAAGAACTTTTGGTGGAAATGGATGGTGCAGTTGCGCGAGGACATTGTCGGCTTGGACTCGGCCATCCTCATGCATCCGCGCATTTGGGAAGCATCAGGACACGTAGCCGGCTTTCAGGATCCTTTGGTCGATTGCCGCGAGACCAAGAACCGCTATCGCGCCGACCAACTGTTCGTCCTTTGCCCGCCGGAGGGAGCCGCCGATCAGCGCCTGTTCGCCTTCCGCGAAGGCGACGACGTAACAGCGGCCAAAAAAGTTGAAAAACTGGCCAAGGCCGATCCTTCCGCCTATCGAAAGCTTCCGCTCACCGACATTCCGACGGAACGTTACCGCCTCATCGTAGGGCCGGACACCAAAGAGGCCGGCACCTTGACCGAACCGCGCCAGTTCAACCTGATGTTCAAGACCTTCATCGGGCCGGTCGAGGACAGCGCCAACGTGATCTATCTGCGCCCGGAAACGGCCCAGGGCATCTACGTCAACTTTGGCAACGTCGTCAATTCCACGCGCGTCAAGGTGCCGTTCGGCATCGCGCAGATCGGCAAGGCGTTCCGAAACGAAATTACGACCGAGAACTTTATCTTCCGCACCCGCGAGTTCGAACAGATGGAAATGCAGTTCTTCGTCCGCCCGGGCACCGACATGGAGTGGTTCGAATACTGGAAGCAGAACCGCATCGACTACTATCGTAGCCTAGGCATCCGCAGCGAAAAGCTGCGCTTCCATCAGCACGGCGAAGGGGAGCTGGCGCACTATGCCGCCGCCGCCTTCGACATTCAGTACGAATTCCCCTTCGGTTGGAAGGAATTGGAAGGGATTCACAACCGCACCAATTTCGACCTCAGCCGTCATCAGGAGTACTCGGGCCGCGACCAGAGCTATTTCGACGACGAGACCAAAGAAAAATACATCCCCTACATCATCGAAACCTCGGCCGGCTGCGACCGCACCCTGCTCACCGTGCTGGTCGATGCCTTTGAAGAACAACAGCTCGAAGACGACGTGCGCACCGTGCTTCATCTTCACCCGACGCTGGCGCCGATCAAGGCGGGTATCTTTCCGCTGGTCAAAAAAGAGGGGCTTCCGGAGATCGCCCTCAAGCTGCGCGACGAGCTCAAGCGCCGTTGGCCGGTCTTTTACGATGACGGCGGCGCCGTCGGCCGCCGCTACCGCCGACAGGATGAAATCGGCACCCCCTTCTGCTTCACCGTCGATTTTCAGACACTCGAAGACCAGACGCTGACCGTGCGCAACCGTGACTCGATGCAGCAGGAGCGCATACCGCTCAGCCGCGCCGCGGAGTATCTCTTTGAAAAAATCGACATGAGCATATAACCACTTCCCCAGCGGCGGAGCCGCCCGCGCCGCCTCAAAAGAGAGCGGCTGCACGCCCTCGGAACCGAGAGCGGCAGCCGTCTCTTTTGTCCCCCGAAGCATGCTTCCGCCGAACAGATGAACTTCAACCCTTTCAAACCCCGCGCGGGGTCGATGAACCCTTGCGGCGGCGATTATCCCGCGCTTACCGCCGGAATGCGTTTGATCAGGTCGTACATCTCGTCCTTGTTTTCCTGACCGATGGTAAAGGCATCGACGTAATCCTGAGCGAGCACGAAGCGCAGGCACTCGTCCGCTTTATCGCGCAGTTGCCCGGCGCCGAAAATCTTCATGCCGATGACGCCCTTGCCCTGCTCGTGCATCTTTTTTAGCACGGGCACGACGTTTTCAACCGTGTCGTCCATGTTGACGCCGTAGGGATTGATGCGCGCCAGATCGACCTGCACCCAATCCGACTCGGCCGCCGCCTTAAGGGCTCCCAGCGTATGACACGAAACGCCGTGGGCGCGCACGATGCCCTTCTCGCGCATTTTGGCCAGCTCTTCCATACCGGCCGCTTTCACTTTCGGCCATTCGGGATCACGCATGAAATGGAGCAGCACGATGTCGATGTAATCGGTGCCCAGCTCTCTGCGGAAGCGATCGATGTCGGCACGCATTTCCTCGGCGGTGGTGGCGTGCGTCTTGGTGAGAATAACCACCTTTTCGCGGGGAACACGCTTGAGCGCCTCTTTGAGGTGGGAATGGGTGCCGTACTGATCCGCCGAGTCCCAAAAGTTGATGCCCTGCTCATAGGCGGCGTAGAGCAGATCGGCGACGCCCTCGATGCCCAACTTTTGCGTTTGGTTCGAGCGCCGGTTGACGCCGTGCGTTCCCGTGCCCATGGCCAACCGCGACACCTTGATGCCGGTTTTCCCCAGCGTGACCAAATCATTGGCGTACTTGACCGGTTGCGCGGAAATCGTTCGAGAAAACGGCAGCATCGCCGTGCCGGCTATGGCCGCAGCGCCGTATTTCAAAAAGTCTCTTCTTTTCATAAAAGCTCCGCTGTTTGTTCATGTTTTCAAGAGTGGCTCTGTTCAAACCAAAAGCGATTCACCTGTATTTCGTCGCGCTTGCAAAACGATGTCATCGGCGGCTTTACATTGCCGCCGTCATCCCCCCTGTCGCCTCATCCGGCCGAATGAGAAGGACGGCCGCAGCGCCGAACAACTCCGTCCGGTCTGTCACGATCGGTTCTCGGTCGTTCTCTCCAAGATGTCGACGAACGTCGGCAGGCGCCGGCGGACATGAAGAATACAGGAGCCGTACGAATCGGTCGGCTCTGAGCGAGGCTGTTCGGCATGTGAAAGGGCGGAAAGCAGAGCCCGAACGCCGCGTCTCGATTCGTAACAAGCGGCGCCGGGGAGACTTGACGGCATACTCAATTTTTCGGTTCGTCGGCAGGCGGCGCCGGCTCATTTTCGACCGGCGGTCGATCGTCGGTTTGTAAGGGCGAATCGTCGGCCGTCTGGGAGGAAGCGTCTGCTTCATCGGCACCTTCGTCGGCCGCCTCCTTTTGCGTCGCTTCGCTTTGTTCCTCCGGTGAAGCTTCGTTGCCGGCAGGCGCGTCCTCGGGCGCCATTAAAGTTCGGGCTTTCTCTTCGGCTTCACGTGCGCGTTCGGCCTCTTCGGCCGCCTTCTCTTCGGCTTCACGCGCGCGCTTGGCCTCTTCGGCCGCCTTCTCCTCGGCCTCCTTGGTTTTTTGAGCCGCGATCTCCTGAAGGCGCTCGTGCAGTCGCTTCAAAAGCGCTTCCATGCGCTCGCGTTCGCGCTCCATCCGTTCAAAACGCTGCTGCTCGGTCTCCACGCCCTGTTCCTTTTGAAGTCGAAAACGGCGTTCCAACTCCTTCACATCGGTAATCTCGATCTTTACCCCTTCACCGGGCGTCGGCGCAGTCGCGGTCTGCTGTTTCGGCTTTTTGGATTTTGCTTTGTCGGCGTCGGAAGAAGAAACGGCTTTTTCCTTTTGCGGCTGCTCTTTCGGGAGCGGCGTTTCCTCCTGCTTCGGAGCAGGCGCTTTGCCCTCCGCCAAGCGGACGCTTACGCCGAGCGTTACGCGCCAATCCGGGTAGTTGGGAAGCGTCTGCCACGGCTTTCGAAGCAGCGGCCCGGCCGCGGCATCGTACAGCGTCTCATCGTTCTTTCCGACAAGGAGATGATCGAAAACGGCGACGAGGCCGAGGTAGGGATTGAACCGATAGATAAAACCGGCCGAGAGAACGGTGCTGTTTTCGCGCGAATAGGCGGTCGGCGGCGGCGGTGTGATAAAAGTGCGGTTGTGCAGTCGGCAAAAAAAGCCGTACTTTTCGCCCATCCATCGAACGGCGGCGCCGGCCTTCAGCTCCTGCGTTCCCTGGGCGCGAAAGGTATCGGCTTCACTGCTTGTCAACAGCCGTCCTCGGTCGTTGTGGTGAAAATAGCCGATGTCGGCGTCGAAGCGCAGGCCGCGCTCAGGGGTGTCGCCGGTCAACTGCAGTGAAAGCAGCCCGCTGCCGCCGAAGCCGACGGTTCCGGCGCCGTAGGGGTGAAGCGGGATGTTGTGATGCCGGCCGGTGGGCAGTTTGAGCTCGCCGCGCACGGCTGTTCGAAAACGCGACTTGAGCGAAATCAATCCCGTCTTGGCGGCAAAGAACAGATCCCCCGGCGTGTCGGTTTCATCGCCTTCGGAATGGCTTTTTTGGAGGAGAACCGGCGCAAAATCGATCTGAAGGTTCTGCAAAAGACCGTAGCTCATCAGGGCGCTGATTTGCGAATCCCAAACGGTAAGACCTGAGGCTGTTCCGTCCTCCAAGGTAAAAACGTCGCGCTTGGCGTAGAAGCGGTTATAAACGGACAATTGCAGCGCGCCGCGGTTAACGTTCCACGCCGAGGCTGCGCGGTCGGCAGTGTATTCAAAACCGACACCGGCCGCCGTCGTTGAGCTCAAAAGCGTGAACGCGGCGACCAGCATCCATGCGGGAGTGCAACGTTTCACTCTGTCCCTCCGGGACGAATTTAGATGAAGCACAGCAGCCCCATCAGTAACGACGAGATTCCATCGGTCGGCTACAATATACCACAGCGGAGAACGAGCTGCAAGCTATTCTTGCACCGATGCCGTCACGCAACGGCCGGCGATTCATCCCCAATCAAAAGGCTTTCGTTCCTTGAATGTTTCTTAATCGTCATCATTTCGTCCGTCATTGTTAACGTCTTTTTAGTCGATTCGTCTAAATGTCGCGTCAAAGAGAAGGAGAGTCGCCATGATCAAATGGATCGTTCTGTTGACGTCGGCTTCGGCCGCGCTCGGCCAATCCATGATCGCCGACATCACAACGGAGGTCGAAACACCTTTCGGCGTCTACAAACCGCGGTTGGTGACCGTGGTTCCCGACGCGCCGCCTTTCGACCCCGGCAAAGACCTGGAGCACGTGGTCAATCTGCGCAATTTTACCTTTTCCGCCGAACAGTTGAATCTTTTTAAGCGCAACGGGTTTGTGGTAACCCCGGCGCTGCGTAACAGCAAGCCGGTCGCTTTTAACGAAATGTTCGACCTTTACACCGAATGCCGCGAGAACGGCATCCCGCAGTTCATCACCACCGACGCCCTGCTGCACGGCTTTCACCTGATGTTCGACCGCATCCTCAAAACCTGCGAAGAGGAGCGCTTTATCGCCCAATTGAATGCCCTGCTCAAGGCGCTTTTCGAGACCACGCGCGGTCAGTACGACGCCGCCACCGACAAGGCGGTGCGTGAGGCGCTGTTCCGAAACCTCGACTATCTGCTGGTCGCCCTGAAGCTCCTCAATCCGCCGGATGTGCTGCCGGTGGAGCCGCTCCCGGGCGGCCGCTATCATCAGGAGCTGGAGCTGATCCTCGAAGCTTCGGCCTTTCTCGTCGATTCCCCCATCTTTCAATACCCGGAAGACTATACCCAGTACAAACCGCGCGGCCATTACACCCGCAGCGAAGAATTGCAGCGTTACTTTCGCTGCATGATGTGGCTGGGGCGCATGACCTTTTCCTGCGAACGCGACAGCGAGTATGACCGCTCCATGACCCTCAGCGCGCTGCTGCTGGTTCAGGCGTTGACCCGAACCGTCATCGATGGGCGGCCGGCAATCGATCTGTGGGAGGACATTTATCAACCGACGGTCTTTTTCGTAGGCAAGAGCGACGACATTCACTATGGGCCGTACCGCGATCTGGGTTATTCGATTTACGGCAAGAGCTTCCCCGTCTATATGCCGGACACCTTTTCCGACGAGGCGAAACTGGCGGCACTGCTGCAGGAGCTGGCCAACATCGCACCCGCCAAGATCGGCTATCCCGGCCAACCGACCAAGGGCTTTCGTTTCATGGGGCAGCGCTTCGTCCCGGACTCGTGGATTCTGGACGAGCTGGTGTTCAACAAAACACCGAACCGCTGGATGCCGACCGGCTTGGACGTGATGATCGTGCTCGGCCCGCAGAGCGCCGCTCACGAAGAGCGGGCCTTCCGCTATCTGCCCGAACACGACCGGGCGAATCCCTTTTACGTCGCCAAGCTCGACACGCTCAAGCGCATCTTCCGCTCTTATCCCGCCGAAACATGGGCGCAAAACGCCTATTGGAACTGGCTCTACTGCCTGATGCCGCTGCAGATGCCCAAAGGCCCCGGCTATCCCTTTTTCATGCAGAGCGACGCCTGGCAGGACAAAGACCTGCACGCCGCCTTGGCGTCGTGGGCCGAGTTGCGGCACGACACCATTCTGTACGTCAAGCAGAGCGGCACCGAGCGCGGCCTGCCGCCGACCGCCGGACAGCGGCAGGGCTACGTGGAGCCCAATCCGCACCTGTTCGCGCGGCTGGCGTCGCTGGCGGATTTTATGATCGAGGGGCTGAACAGCCGCGGACTGCTGTTCGACGATTTTCGCAGGCACCTCTCCGCCTTTGCCGAACTGTCCGCGCGCCTGGCCGAGATCGCCGAAAAGGAATTGAGCCGCCGGCGGCTCTCGTCCGAGGACTATCAGCTCATCTTCGATTTCGGCAAAACGCTTTACGACGTCGTTACTTTTCAGCCCGAGATGCCCAGCGAAGGGCCGCAGCCCTTTGACGGCGGCGTGCCGGAACCCATGCCGGTCATCGCCGACGTTCACACCGACGCCAACAGCGGCCTGGCGCTTGAGGTCGGCGTCGGTTACCCTTATGCCGTTTACGTGATCTGCAACATCGAAGGTCGACCGACGATCGCCAAGGGCGCGGGTTTCTCCTACTACGAGTTCACCCGCCCGGCGACCGACCGCCTGACCGACGAACAATGGCGCGAGATGCTCGCCGCCGGTGAGGCGCCGCCCCCGCCCTCGTGGATCGCCGGATTTTTCAGCGGCGAAGAGAAACCTTCCGCCGCCGCGTCTATGCCGTGGGACAAGCCGCGTTCGACCACGCTGCGCATCGATCTACCGGAGCGCGTGGAGAGCGGCGCGACTTTTACCTGTACTTTCTCCATCATGAACGATTGGGACGAGACGCCGGCGACCGTCACGCTGCTGTCGCCGAGCGGCGCGGCGATTCCGCTTGTCGTCGAAAAAGAAGCTTCCACATGGCGCGCAACGGTCTCGACGCTTGATCTGCCGCCGGGCACGGCCTATGTTCACATCGAAAAAGGCGCCGGCGAGCAGCGGCTCTTTTACCGCGCCTCCTTCGAAATCACCCGCGCAACTCAAACGGGTCACGAAACCTCGGGCGGCTCGTTCGACTTGGCGCAGAACTTTCCCAATCCGTTCAACAGCGCCACGCTCATCACCCTAACGCTGCCGCAGACCACGCGCGTGCTCGTCCAAGTGTTCGACCTCAACGGCCGCCGCGCGGCGACGCTCATCGACGCCGAGCTGCCCGCCGGCGTCCATCATGTATCATGGGACGGCCGCAGCGACGACGGCAAGCCCTTGGGCAGCGGCATTTATTTGTACCGCATGAAGGCGGCCGATTTCACCAAAATCCATCGAATGATTTTGTTGCGATAGAGATCGATTTACAAAACCTCGAGGAAAGGAACGCGATGAAACCCCTAAGGATTATGCCGGTGCTGTCTCTGCTGATCTTGTCCTGCAGCCGCTCGTTTTTGCCCGTCGAACCGCAAGTTGCGGAGGACGACGATGCCGCGGTTTATCGCCTCGTGCTCAACGCCCTGGCGGCCGACGGCCGCGTCGCCGTGGTCATCCCCGATTCGACGGAAAATTTCACGGTCGAGCTGTCGGACTATTTGCGCGAACACCTGCCGCAGTTACAGGAGGAAACGCTGGCGGACTATCATCTCGCCAACCGCGTCAAACACCCGCTGCGGCTGCCCGGCAACCTGGCCATTAAAGTTTACCAAGCCGACCGGCGCGACATCCCGCCGATCTTTGAGCTAAAAACCAAATTCCCCGACGCCGAAGCGATCGTGGAACTGTCGCGCGCAGGGTTCAATGCCGACAAAACGCAGGCGCTCGTCTACCGCTCGATCTTTTGGGGGCCGCTCCAGTTCGTCGGCGAGCTGGTGCTGCTGTCCAAAGAGAAGGACTGGACGATCGCCGCGACGGTGATCGTCCAGATTTCGTGAACCGCTTACAGCTTGTAACCGATCGCTCGCAGGAACTGGTTGCGTTTGGCGACGTCCTCTTTGGTCTCCACGCCCAGCGGGCTCTGGCCGTCGATGACGCTGAGAATGCCGCGCCCCTGCTCGTTTTCGGCGATGATCACGGTCACGGGGTTGGCCGTGGCGCAGAAAAAGCGCACGATCTCGGGGACGTTCCACAGCGTTTTGAGAATGTTGATCGGGTAAGCGTCTTTGAGAAAAAGAATGAAGGTGTGCCCCGCGGCGACGGCCTGCATGTTTTTAACGGCCAATTGCACCAACGCTTCGTCGGTGCCGGTGGCGCGCACCAACCGCGGCCCCGACGCTTCGCAAAAGGCCAAACCGAACTTGATGCCCGGCACCGCGCTCGCCAATGCTTCGTGCACGTCCGGAACGGTTTTGATGAAATGCGATTGACCGAGGATGAAGTTCAACCCCTCGGGATTTTCGATTTGAACGCTCTTGATCTCCATAATACCTTCCTCAGTTTATCCCAAAACTTTCAAAACGGCGGAAAGGTCGGTCAGATCCGGCCACAGCAGGTCCGGCGAATGCGGCCGCAGGTCGTCGAGCGAGTGGCCGGCCGCGGCAACCGCCACAGAAACGACGCCGTGCGGCTTGGCGCACTCGATGTCCGCGGGCGTATCGCCGATGACAAAGACGTTCCGCAGCGGAACGGTGCGGCCGGTGAGCCGTTCGAAACGGCGCAGCGCAATGGGTACCAGCGCCTTTCGGTCGCTGGAGTCGTCGGAGAAAGCGCCGAAAGGAAAAAAATCATCCAGGCCGAAATAGGCGATTTTCATGCGGCCGCTGATCTGCCAATTGCCGGTTAACAGGCCGAGGTGAACGTGAGGCCGGTCCTTGAGCGCTTCCAAAAGCTCGCGAACGCCCGGCATGACCCGTTTGTCGCCCTGATTTTTTTCCAACTCGGCCGGCAGCACCTCGAAATAGCGCTTCTTGAATCGTTCCAGCTCTTCAGGGGAGAACGGCAGACCGGCGCGCGCATAAGCATCCATCATAATACAATCGTCGGTACGGCCGGAAAGGGGAATGCCGTCCAGCCCTTCCTCGATGCCGTAAAGATCGGCAAAAGCACGATTCATGGCCCTTTTGCCGGCGCCGCCGCTCAGCACCAGCGTTCCATCAATGTCGAAAAGCAGAAGCTTCGTCTCGGCTGGATGATTCATTATTAAAGTATCCTTTCCAACGGATGCCCTCTAAGGAGTTCCGATTCTTCATTTGAAAAGCAGTTTTAAAAGGCGCAGGAACGGCAGCAGAAGCAGCAGCAACAGCAACGCAGCCGTCCACGTGATCAGCGGTCGGCGTACAGGAAACTCGTAGCCGCAGATCGGGCACACCGCTTCTCGGCCGTCGACGGATACTCCGCAAGCAGGGCATTCCTTCATGCAAACCACCTCATCTTTCTTTCAAGTTTAGCGAAAAAGCGGCTGAATTGCAAGCAAAAGCAGGCGCAGCTCATTCGATAAGGTTGTTGACAAAGGAGGGGCATTTTTCTATATTGCAAAAAAAGGGTTCACGCCCGTTCGCGCGCTTTTTCGAACGGCGTGGACCGTCGAATGCCTTAGCGGGGCAAAGGTCTTTGAGGAAAGGGCCGCAGATGAAAGTAACGATCGAATACTGCGGGATGTGAAACTACTATCCGCGTGCAGTCGGTCTGGCGCACGAAATCCGCACTCAATTACAAATCCCGGTCGAACTCATCGAGTCCGGCGGCGGCGTGTTCGAAGTCCGCTGCGATGATCGGTTGATCCTTTCAAAGAAGGCGACCGGTCGTTTTCCGTCCACGGAAGAAATATTGGCAAAGCTCGTTTAAGGCTGCAAAAGCGAATTGGGACAAGGGAGCGTGTGAGGAATGGCGGCGGAATCGGCGATTTTGGAGGGTTTGCGGTCGCTGAAGCAGGGGAGCGACGAACAGACGGAAAAGCTGCTGCGCGAGGCTTTTCTCGAGCAGCCGCAGCAAATGGAGCGGCTGCTGGTCAAGCTGCAGCAGGCCGATGCCGCTGAACCGATTCCGTTCTTTTTGGAAGCGCTGGCGCTCTATCGTCGCGGCCGGATCGCCGCATGCAGAGAACGACTGCAGCAGGCGCTGCGCCTCGGATTCGAATGGGAAGAAGAGACCGCCGTCGATCGCCTGGCGGAAGCCCTTCTGCCTCTGTCGGAATTCCATGACTTTGAAACGCTCTATCTCGATGTTCTCGAAAACCAATCGCGGAACCGCTGGTTGTCGATTGCGCTGCCGGTTCAACAATGGCTGACCGCTCCGGCCGAGCAAAGGGGGCAGCGAATCGAACTTCTCGTCGAACTTCTTTCGCCGGGTTTGAGCCGCGCCGTCGTCGAAAACGGCTATGGCGAGCTGGAGCGGATCGTCGAAGACTCGGCACGCAAGCCCGAATTCGCGGCATGGGGGGCTGCCGTCCGCCCCTTGCTGCGCGAACATCGCCTTTCCCAAGCCGCGGAACTGATCCTCGGCCTCACGTTGGAGCATTTGGCACAATTCGCCGATTTTTTCGGCCTCTCGCGCGAACAGATCACCGCCTCGGAACTGCAGAGGCTTTTGCTCGATCTGCCGCTGCGTTTGGCCGTCGCCCTATTCGTTCTCTACGCCCTCAGTCGGCCGAAGGCGCTGCTCAACGATCGCCCGCTTCCCGAAGAAGCCGCCGGGCTGCTTGCGGCTGCTTTTATTTCCTTCTACCAACAAGCGGATTGCTTTCGACCGCTCGACCGGAACACTGATTACTCTCATACGTCAGAGGAGGCAGAGCTATGTTGACCGAGTTTAAAAACGAACCGTATACGGACTTTGGCGTCCCCGAGAACCGGCAGGCGCAGGCCGAAGCCATTCGCGCTGCGGAGCGCCTCTTCGGTCGCCGCTACGGCCTCATCATCAACGGTGCCGAAGTCAAAACCGATCGACTGCTAAAGAGCTACAATCCTTCGGACAAGGAGACCGTCGTCGGCACGTTTTACAAGGCGGGCAAGTTCGAAGTCGATTCGGCGCTGGCGGCGGCCGAAGAGGCGTGGAAGAAGTGGAGTCGTGTTCCGCCGGCCGAACGGGCGATCGTGCTGCTCAAAGCGGCCCAGATCATGCACAAGCGCAAGTTCGAGTTGAACGCCTGGCTGATCTTGGAAGCGGGGAAAAGCTGGATCGAGGCCGAAGCCGACACCTCTGAAGCGATCGACTTTTGCGAGTTCTACGCCCGCGAAATGATCCGCTGGAGCGAAATCAAGGGAACCACGCCGTTTCCCGGCGAGGCGACCGAACTGCGCTATCTGCCGTTGGGCGTAGGCGCCGTCATTCCGCCGTGGAACTTTCCGCTTGCCATTCTCACCGGCATGACGGCGGCGGCGATCGTCACCGGAAACGCGGTGCTCCTCAAGCCGGCCAGCGACACACCGGTCATCGGCCACTGTCTGACGCAGATTTTCCACGAAGCGGGACTGCCGCCCGGCGTGCTCAACTTTTTGCCCGGCAGCGGCGCCGAGATCGGCGACTATCTGGTGCAGCACCCGCGCATCCGTTTCATCTCTTTTACTGGTTCGAAGGAAGTGGGTCTGCGCATCATCGAGACGGCCGCCAAACCGAGCCCGGGCCAGATTTGGATCAAACGGGTCATCGCCGAAATGGGCGGCAAAGACACCATCATTGTGGAGCCCGACGCGGACCTTCATGAAGCGGCGGCGGCCATCATCGCCTCGGCGTTCGGCTATCAGGGACAAAAGTGTTCCGCCTGTTCACGGCTCATCGTCAACATCGACGTTCACGACCGCCTGCTCGACATGCTGGTCGATCGTGCTCAAAAGCTGACCATTGGTCCCGCCAAAGATCCTTCTACCTATTTGGGGCCTCTCATCAACGGAGCCTCGGAAGAAAAGGTGCTGAGCTATATCGACATCGGCCGAACCGAAGGCGAACTGGTCTGCGGCGGCGAAAAGGCGCCTGGAAACGGCTACTTTGTCCGACCCACAATCTTTAAGAACGTCCAGCCCGGAGCCCGCATCGAACAGGAAGAAATCTTCGGACCGGTGCTGGCGGTGCTCAAGTCGCATTCGTTCGAAGAGGCCTTGACCCTCGCCAACGCCACCGAGTACGGCCTTACCGGCTCGGTGTTCACCAAAGACCGCTATAAAATCGAGCAGGCCAAGCGCGACTTTTTCGTCGGCAACCTTTATATCAACCGCAAGTGCACCGGCGCCATGGTCGGCGCCCATCCCTTCGGCGGCTTCAACATGAGCGGCACGGACTCGAAAGCCGGCGGCATGGACTACCTCGGCCTTTTTATGCAGGCCAAGTCGATCAGCGAAAAACTGGGATGAAGCAGCGCCGGCCTGAACCCTGCCTTTTTCATCGATCGGGCAATGACATAACAAAAGGAGGCTTTGATGAAACGTTTGCTGACCGTCTCCCTGTTGTTCTCGGCACTCTTGTTCACAGTTGGTGCGCAAACGCCGATCACCGTGATCAATCCCAGCTTCGAAGAACCGGGGCTGGAGAAGATCAAGGGGTGGGACGGCGAATGCGCCGATCCCGGTTGGACCGGCCTCGTTTACGATATTCCCGGCTGGACGAGCGATGAGGTTGCTTGGGACTCGGGCGTCGAAACCGGCTGGACGCCGACCGACGGCGACTGGACGGCCTTTTTGATGGGACAGGATGCGGCGGTCTATCAGATCACGGACCACGTCATTCAACCGGAGGACGACATCACGTTGAGCGTCGACGCGCGCATCACGTGGCAGGCTACGCTGCTGGAGATGCTGTTCTTCTATGTCGACGACGCCGGCAATAAGGTTCCCATAACCGGCGACGTTTACGAGCTCACCGGCGAGATGGCCCCCTATGAAAGCGCCTTCCAAGCCGCCAAATACCCCGAGTCCGTGGGGCATTTGCTCGGCATTTGGTTCGACAACGTCAGCGACAACGATCAGTCCTGGCTCGGCCTGGACAATGTGATGCTGTTCAACAAAGCGGCCACGGAGGTCAAAGGCGCGCTGCAGCCGAGCTCCTTTGTGCTGAAGCAAAACCATCCCAATCCCTTCAATCCGACGACGGAAATCCGCTGGTCCTTGATGCAGCCGACGCACATATGTCTGCAGGTGTTCGACGCGGCCGGCCGTTTGGTCGCTCAGCCGTTTGCGGGCCTGCAGGACGCCGGCGAGCACCAGGTGACGTTCAACGGCCAAGGCCTGCGCAGCGGCATCTACCTCTATCGCCTCACCACGCCGGAAGGCTCGCTGACGCGCAAAATGATGCTGGTCAAGTAGAGATCCTTCGACGGATCGGCGATTCTTTTTCGAGCCCGGCGAAATTCGTCGGGCTTTTTTGTCAGCGGGTGAGCAGCAGGCTGCAGGGCAGATGGTGCAGCGCCGCATCAAGGTCGTGGTGGAAAAAGCGGTTCCACAAGCTGAAACGATCGGCGGGGCCGTGGAAAATCAGCAGGTCAGCCTCCAGATCGCGCGTAAAGCCGAGGGTAAGGTGGTGATCGGGATCGTGCAGGCATCGCTGCTGGTAGCCGATAAAAGGCAGGTTCAAGGCGGCAAGATATGCGGCCAGGCGTTGATCTTCCCGCCGGTAGATTTGGAGAATGGTCTCGGCATCTGGGAGACCGGACTTTAATTCGGGGGATTCGAAGGCGTGGGTGAAAAAGAGTTGTCGGCTGCCGACGGCGAGGGCGATCTGCGCCGCCACGCGGGGCGCTTTGTCGGCACCGGCGCTGTAGTCCACGGCACAGTGAATGCGATTAAAGGATTTCGGCTGCTCCTGCGGTTCGGTCAAAAGCAGAACGGAACAGGAGGCTTGGCGCGCCAAATTGCGGGCGACCGAGCCGAGGTAGTACCTGAAAAGGCCCTCTTTGGCCAAGGCGCCGGCAATGATCAGATCGGCCTTTTCCTCGGCCGCCACGCGGAGCAGCAGATCGTCGGCATCGGCGCTGCCCACTAAAAGGCGCGGGTTCCGTTCCGCCAGCTCCGAGGAAGCGACGGCTTGCCGCAGCCGTTCTTCGGCGCGGCGGGGCTCGTCGGCGGCGTGCACCACGATCACTTCGGCGCCGAAAGCAGTCAAAATTCTCGCCGCCTCGTTCAGCACGGCGGTTAGTCGCGGCGAAAATGAAGCCGCCACCACCGCCCGCGAAAAGATCGGCCGCTCCTCTTCAGCCGGTGAAACAAAGGGGGTGTTTTCAATGCTCGCCTTCATTGCCTCCGTCCGTTCGGCGCGTAAAACGCCGGAACAAGGAATAGGCGACCCAGAACGACAGCCCGAAAACGGCGGCCGGAATAATGACCCCCAGCAGCGGGCTGCCGATGCGCGCGGCCGCAGCGGCGGTTACGAAAAGCATGGCGCCTCCTCTCCACATTCAGACGGTATCGTCGGCCGATGCCGCACGTTGCTCACGCTTCATCTGCCTTCATCTCGTGCGGCGTCCGCCGGACGACGGCCTTTCTTGTTCTTCACATAGTAAGACCAGGCGAAGAGCATTCCGCCCAGCGAAAACAGATAGGAAATCGTCATGCCGATGACGACCGTCAATCCCTTGTCCACGGCTACTCCTCCCAGCGCTGATATTTTTCCAACTCGCGAAGATACTCGCGCTGCTTGCGCTCATAGCTTTCGGAAATCGCTTTGAGCTTGGGGTCGATGACCCAAAACATGGCCGCCGTGAGAACGATGCCCAGTCCGAGAAAAAGGAAGCCCAGCGGCAACAGAAACAGCGACATGGCAACGCCCAAGGTGATCAGCACATAGCTGAACGGCGAAATGATGATGGCGAACCAATCCTCCTTGGTCCAATCGTCCGCCTCGTGCGGAGTCCAGGTTCGTCTGAAGAATGCCATAAAGGGCTCCTTTCGTTTATTGTTCGGCTTTGCGTTCGATCTCATCGAGCGCCCGAAGCAGGCCGCGCCGCTCGGCTTCGCGCTTGACCGGCCCCCAGAATCCGATCGGCCGCGTCTGTACATAGAGCTTGACCAGCCGATCCATATCATCCGGCGGCGTCAGCAGCGTAATGGGAATGTAGACGGCGGCGACCAGGACGATGAGGATCCAGAACTGCAGATGCTGCGGCAGGTCGGCGGGAATAACGCCGAAAGCCGGAAGAATCCACACCACCAGCCAGCAGATGCCCAGGTTGGCCACCCACGCGGCCAAATAGCCCCAGGCGTTGAAGCGCCACCAGATCACTTGCAGAATGTTGGGCAGCCAAGTTCCGGCGACCATGAGCCACAAGGCGAAGAAAAGCCAATCGACGATATCCTTGCCGATCATTAGGCCGAAAAAGAAGGAACCCAGGAGCACCACCACCGTCATCCACCGGCCGACGCTGACGATTGTCCTTTCGCTCGCCTTAGGATTGATGTAGTGGTGATAGAGATCTCGTGTAGCGTACATGGCGCCGAGGTTGAGAATGCCGGCAATGGTGGAAACGTGAATGGCCAAAATGGCGGCGAAGAAAAAGCCGACCATGCCGACCGGAAAGTACTCAAACCCGACCTTGAACCACGCCAGCGCCGCCTCCTCCTTGGAAAGCGATCCGCGCGTGAGCACCACCATGGCGAGCACGGCGACCGCCCAGATCGCGTTGCGCAAAATGACCGCCGCGGTTCCCCACCAGATGGAGTAGGCGGCATCGCGCACGTTGCGCGCCGACTGGATGCGCTGGGCTTCGACGAACCAGTCAAAGTGCGTGGCCATGCCGAAGCCGCCGAGAAACGGCACGGCGATCATGGTGATCAGCCACAGAATCGGGTAATCGCCCCCGGCAAAGCCGGTTGAGCGGAAGGGGTTCAACATTTCGCCGAGACCGAGCTCGTGCAGACCGGCCACGATTCCGGACGGGCCGCCGGCGGCGATCGCCGCCCAAATCGACACCAACACGATGACGATGAACATGGTGATCCCCTGCTGCACATCGGCGATGATGACGCCCCAAAAACCGGCGGTGATCACATAGATGCAGCAGAGGGTGGAAAAAAGCACCAAGCCGACCCACAGCGGCCAGCCGAAGAGATAGCTGCAGACGTTTCCCATGGCAATGCCCACCCAGCCGGCGATGAACATGTTCATGGCCACCTGCCAGCCGGCGAGCCAGCCGCGGATCAGTTCGGCGCCCAGACCGCTGAAACGCTGCGTGGCCCACTCCGCCTGCGTACCCGCCAACGAGCGGCGAAAGATGCGCGTCGAAACCCACGCGCTGATGGCGCACCATCCGGCAAAAAGAGAGTACCACATGCCGTAAAGGCCGTGCCGGTAAACCATGCCGGAAAACCACATCGGCGTGTCGGTGGCCGTGTGGGTGGCGAAATTGGACGTCGCGGGAAGCCACCAGGGCAGCCCTCTCCCCGCCAGAAAAAAGTCGGCGCCGGAACGCTTGCCGAGCCGGTAAAAGACGGCTCCGCAGCCGATCATCAGCACCATGTAGGCGATCGCCCAAAACCAGTCGAGGCCGGAAAACTGAACCATATAGCCGTCTCCTTATCGCGGATGAGCGCGGCGAACAAGCAGCGCCGTTTTCACGGGGTCATCGGAAGGAATTTAACAAAATCCGCTTCAACTTCAAGGCGTTTTTCGTCTTAGGACTTTGAAGGCGCGGCGACGGCGTCCAGCTCATGAAGGGCGAAAGCATAGGCGCCCACGGCAACGGCCGTCTCGGTTCCCAACAACGAAAGGCCGACGCCGACCTGCTTTTCCGGATCGTAGGAAACCTCGCGCTCCGTACCCGGAATCCGGAGTCGGCGGAGCGTTCGTTGTATGAAAGCGGCGCGCTCCGTTTTGTTCTCCAAATTGAATACGCGGGACTCGGTTCGCGGCACGGTGCCGCCGCCCGGCAGCTTTAGCGGCCGATTCATTTCGCGTACCAGCGCCGGCAAAAAGAAGGGCGCCGCACCGGCAATGCCGCCACCGATCACGATCAGGCCGTCGATCAGGCTCGAAGCGTAGACCAGCGCATGGCCCACGGCCTCGCCGAAAAGCGCAAAGGCTTCCCGTGCGGCAACCAAGTTCCCCGGGCGCACGCCTGCGGCGATTTCGTAAATCTCCTTCGGTGACGGCGATTCTTCGAAAGAGCATCCGCAGCGCTCGGCAAAAAAGCGCCGCATGCCGCGAATGCTCACCGCCTCCTCCGCAGGTGTTTCGGGGTGGAATTTGTTGGGAAAAGTCCAGATTTCCGCCGCCGCGCCGTTGTCGCCCAAAAAGAGCTCGCCGCGGCGCACAATGCCCGCGCCGAAACCGGTGCCGAGGGTGATTCCCAAAAGGTTCTCATAACGCTTGCCGCTTCCCGCTTCGGCCAGTTCGCGATTCACGGTCGGCAGCAAGCCGGCAATGGCTTCACCGTAGGCAAACAGATCGCCGTCGTTGTTGATGAAAACCGGCAGACCGAATTCGTGCTCCAGCATGGGTCCCAACGGCACACCGCCGCGATAGGCGGGCAAGTTCAACAGATCACCGATCACCCCCTGCGCATAATCGGCGGGACCGGGGAAACTGAAGCTGATGGCCGACGGCGGGGACGACAAACGCCGCCGCACTTCGGCAAAACCTTGGCGGATCGTCTGCAGACTCTTTTCGAGATCGTTGCCGTGTGAAGGCAGACTGAGCGGCTCAACGATTCGCCGGTTTGACTGCACCGCCGAAAAGACAAAGTTGGTTCCCCCGGCATCGAGGGTCATTACGATGCGAGGATCATGGTCATATTTCACAACAATTCCTTTCCGCTGCCGAAGATTCGGAGGCCTGTTCTTTTTATGAATAAACACGGGAGGTCATTCCGCAGTCGAGGACATTCCGCCCCACAGCGCACCGTTCGAAAAGCCTTGCTTCATTTGGAAGCGGATTCCGATAATCGCGGCTTTTCAAAGGTCAAAAGGAGCGCCGTAAAGGCGGCGCCTGCCGCCAAAAAAGCGGTGCAGCGAAATCCGAAAACCGGCACCAGCAGGGCGGCACCCGCCGCCGCCGAGCCGCCGCCGAAGACGTCGGCTGCGTATAGGCGTCCTCGGTCGGCCGTCCCACGCTGCCGGTGCAATCGAAGGCACAGAAGCGGAAAAAGCGCGCCGCCGATCGCGCCGGTTGCAAAGACCGGCAGCAGAAAAAGGATCGGCGCATCCATCCTTCGGCAAAACGAGGCGGCGGGCAAAACCAGCTGCGCGGCTGCGGTCACCGCTGCGGCGGTTGCGGTTAGGGAGATCGCCGGAAACCGGTGCAAATTCCGATTGACCAGGTGTGCGCCGGCGGACATGCCGATCATAAAGACCGCATTCAGCGCTGCCAGCCATGCGTAAATATAGCCGAAAAGCGTTTGAAAGGCAAGCAGCAGAATCAAGTTCGTGCTCATGATCGTCCAGCCGAAAAGCGCCGCGGCAAGCGTCACCGAGGCGCCCCTTCGCCGCCTGTCGAGAAGCTTTGTCGCCGCGCCGGCAAGCAGGGCCACCAACGCGGCAACAGCGGCAAAGCGGCCGAAGGATAGTGATGTCAGTCGACTGAAAAATCGAGAGGGGCCGCTGACGGCTTTATGCCAGATGAGAAAATCGTACAGGTAGGAGGCGGGGGCAAAATCGAGGTTGCGGCGCTCGAATGAGTGTTCTTTGATGCGGCGGAGCAGCTCGGCGGCGCGCAGCGAATCGTTGAGCACGGCGAACATGGCGGGGTGAAAAAAGGGAAGCGCGGCGCCGCCGTCAAGGTAGCGCTGGGTCAACGAGTCAAGGTCAAAGGTGAGACGGTCTCCGTCGGTTGCCAGATAAATGGCCTGATCGCCGGGAAGCACCGCCACCTTTTCAAAGACATCGCTCAGGGTGTTGAACATCAGGCGATGAAAGTCCAGAAGCTCCTTCCCCAAATAGTTCTCGCCGGAAGAAAGATTGGGGATGGCCAGAATGCCGTCCGGAGCCAGACGCCTCTTTGCTTGCCGTAAAAATTCGCGCGTATAAAAGCGGTTCGCCGCCGCCGTAGAGGGGTTGCCGCTGTTGACGACGATGAGATCGAAGGGCGGTTGCGGCCGAAGCAGAAAGCGGCGGGCGTCCTGGTGTACCACGTTGAGTTGTGGCGGCAGCAGGCCGGGATAGCGGCGGGCGACGAAGCTGAAGGCACGGCGATCCAATTCGGTCACCGTAACCTGGAGGGAATCGAACGAAAGCAGCGCTTGCGGCAGTCCGTTGAGAGCGCCTTCGATGACCAGAGCCCGTCGCGGCCGGCCGTGCGCGCAGAAGAGCTGTGCCGCCGTCGGTTGCGCGGCAAGGTCGTTCGGCAGCGGCGCCACCTTGTTGCCGTTTTGGTAGACCCAAGTTTCGCCGGCGAACTCGACCAAAGCGGTCTCACCGTGAGCGGTCGAACAAAGGGCCGTCGGCTTCATTCCGCTGCCGAAGCTGCGCCAGTAATAGTCGGCTAAACCCTTCTCCAACCGATTCACTCCGCCTGCGGCCGTAAAGAGCAAGCAAAGAGTCATGAGGACAAGCGGCGCGCCGTTTCGTGTCAGCCGCGCCGTTATCATCAAAGCCGTACAGAACAGCAGAAAGAACAGGGCCAAATTGGACAGGAAAGGCGTCAGCAGACTGATCAGGATGCCGAGGGCTGCGGCCCCGGCGGCCTCCCAAGCGTATACTCTTCCCGCGGGTTCACCGGCCGATTCCGACGGCGCCGCCGCTTCGGCGGCTGCGGCAAAAGAAGCGCCGAAGAGCAGGCCGGGCAAGGGCGCTGCAGCAGCACAGAAAAGAACCATCTTGAGAAAAGAAATATATTCGCCGTAGGGTACAACGGTCACCGTGCGGGCGGCGCGGGTCAAAGCCGAAGCAAAAGCGGTCGCCGAGAGAGCGCCGAGGATCAAGGCCGAAAAAAGAAGGGTCGTCGGCCGTCGGCGTCGGCAGAGGCGATCGCCCAACAGACTGCCGATGCCCACCCACACCAGCCACAAAGCCGGCAGCACGCCCACCATCAGTTCGTTGCCGTAAAAAACGGTCATCAGCGAACGGATCAACAGCGTCTGTGCGCCGATCGACGCCCCTCCGAGCAGCGCCGCGGCAATCGCCGAATCCTTTCTGGTAAACGCCATCAAAAACCGATCCCCGTCACGCTTTAATCACGCAAAGCGGTTGACGAACAGCACCGCGGAGCAGTATACATCATTTCCGCATGATTGTCAAGAGATTGGAGAACGCGGCAAATCGGCGGATCAATGAGGAACCTGAGGGGGCTGAATGCAGCAAGAGGCAATTTCAACAAAAAGAAAACGGCCGCTTATCGTGCGGCCGTCCCCAAAGTGCTGAAAGAGCGGATTAATGTGCGCAGTAAGATTACTCCTCAAACACAGCAAACTCTTCCTCGACGGCGCTGTAGCCTTCAGGGTCGAGCTCTTTGCGTTTAAGGGCGCGGTAATACTCTGCCAAGATTTCCCGCTCCATTTGTTCGCGGAATTCTTTGCTGATCGGGTGGGCGATGTCTCTCTGCGTGCCGTCTTCCACTTTGCGCGACGGCATGCAGAGGAGCAATCCCTTTTTGCTTTGGATGATCTTTAGCCCTTTCACCGAGAATACATTCTCAAAGGTGATGTTCACAAAGGCCTTCAGCTTCGGCTCTTCTCGCAGCTTGATGTTGATCTCGGTAATCCTCATCCTCTCATCCAATCATTGGATTCATAGACGCCCATGCATGATTTGCGTCTTTTATCTACAGACAATGGCGATTATTCGCGCAAAGCTGTTTTGCATGATTTTTTCAGTTTTTAACGGAAAAATGCAGGCTGTCATGTTCCAAAGCGGGGGGCACGGGCGGTTCAACATCTCTTTTCCCGAGGGAAACCGCAACAGGTCATTTCGAATGGTCGAAAAAGCGGAACAAAAAAGGCAAAGACCGAAGGGCGTCTTTGCCTTTTTTGCGGAAGGAGCATATAAATATGTATATGAAAAGAGAGGAGCCTTTACTTGCCGAGAGCCAAGGGACCGTTCTCCGAAATTAGCGGCAGGGTGCGCAGCGTGTATAGATATACGCCGTCGTCCACGCACTCACCGCGATCGTTTCTGCCGTCCCAACTGATCACATGGTCGCCTGCCGGCAGCACTTGAGCCGTGAGCTCGCGCACGACCAGGCCCATCGGTGTTTCCACTCGAACCATCGTGAACGAGGGTCGCTCCAGGCGAAAGGTGAGGCATTTTTCCGGACAAAAAGGATCGCAGGTGCCCGCGTCACGAATCATGACCAAGGGCGACTCGTTGCGAACGGCGCACAGCTTGAATCCTTCGGCCGCCTCTCCACTGCCGAAGGCGCCGATAAGCGCGGCGGCGCCGATTAACATGCTCAGGAACTGTTTTGAACTCTTCATGATGCCATTTTTCGATCTTTGTTATACCACTGCCCTCTGCCATTCAAACTCAATGCCGGCTTTTAAAACATTCCTGTTGAACGAAACCGCCTTCTCTTTCGTTTATTTTCATGCAGTTAAAAGGTGATCAAAACTCGGTTCGAACTTGCCCGCCCCGTTTTCGTATCAGAGACAGTTTCAAAGCGGGCATTTTGTGTGCTTGAAATACACTTTCGAAATAGAGCGCAAGATTTTTTCTACTTCGGTGTCAAAAGAGCAAAGAACGATGGAAGGCGGATGACCGACGAACAACTGGTGCGTCAGATACAGAACGGCGGCGAAGGCTTTGACGAGCTGGTGAAACGCTACCAAGACAAAGTCTACGGCCTATGCAGTCGACTGCTCGGCGATGCCGACGAGGCGGCGGACGCCGCGCAGGAGGCGTTCGTCAAAGCCTACGTCGGGCTGCAGCGGTTCAACAACCGTTCGCGCTTTTCCACATGGATGTACCGCATTACCGTCAACCACTGCCTGAACGTGCTGCGGGCGCGGCGGCGAAAGAAAGTGCGGCTCTTTTCGCATCTGTCGACGGCGGAGCAACAGCAGCTCGGCCGCCTCAAGACGGGCGAACAGCCGGACGACAAGATGGAAAAGGCGGAAACCGCAAAGCGCGTTGCGGACGCTCTGATGCGGTTGAACGAAGAACAGCGCGCGGTAGTGGTGCTTCACCGCTACGAAGGTCTTTCTTATCGCGAGATCAGCGACGTTACCGGCCTCAGCATCGGCGCCGTTGAGTCGCGGCTGTTCAGGGCCAGAAAAAAACTGGCCGAACTGTTGAGTGAAGAGATCGAGGGAAAACCATATGCGAAGCTGTGAACGCCTGGCGAAAAATCTGTCGGCCTTTATGGACGGTGAGCTTGCCGGAAGAAAACGACGCCGGTTGGAGCGCCATTTAGCGGACTGCCCTGTCTGCCGGCAGCAACTGCATCAGTGGCGAGCCTTATACAACCTGTTGGAAGGTCCGGTGCAACCGGCACCGCCTTTCTTTGCCGCACGGCTGCGGGCGCGGCTTCAGGAATCCCGGTCCGAGCGCCGAGTCCTACGCTGGGCGCCGGCGTCCGCCGCCGTCATTCTGGGGCTTGCGGTCGGCTTTTTGATCGGCACGGGGCTGCAGCCGCCGTCGGCGGCGGAGGAGGGTTACGGCGACGTCTATGTAAGCGCGCTCTTTAACGAGCTGCCGGAGGGATCGTTAACCGCCGCTTATATCGAGCTGGAGACAAACGAGTGAGGGCTTTATGAACGCAAAATGGTTGACCGCGGCGCTGCTTTTTTCCGTGGCCGTCAACATTGCGGCGGTGGGGACGCTGATCTATCTTCGAGCCGTCGATCGGCCGCAGCGTGTCGTCGAGCTGCGGCGCTTCGGGCGCGGAGAGTGGGATGAACCGCCGCCCTTCTTGGGTCGATCGCTGCCGGCGCCCTCGGCGCGTCAGGTGGATTCGCTGCGGCAGCAGTACCATCGCCGACTGGCGGAAATACGCGACCGCATCGAGGCCGAACGGCGCGCCATCCTTCTCCGCTTGGAGGAGGAACCGTTCGACAGCCGTTCGGTGGAAGAACCGCTGCACCGGATGAATCTGGAGCAGCTTCGTGCGGAACGGTTGACCGTCGATCATCTGGCGGCGCTCAAACCGCTGCTGCCCGAAGAGGACTGGCGGCGGCTGCTTCGCCGCCTGGAAGCGCCGCCTCGGCGCATCATTCTGCACGACAGTACGGTGCTCTTTTTAGATAGCGGCCCCAGGCGCCGACGCCTCGAACAGTTGAAAATCATCGAACGAACATTTCAACAAGAAAGGAGAACAAGATGAGCAAACGAACATGGCCCGTTCTTTTTGCGGCACTCGTCATCGTGACGCAGGCCGTCGCTGCCCCCCAAGGGAATCCTGAAAAAGGAAAGCGCGATGCCGAAAAAAGAATCATCAAAATCGAAAAGGACGTTCGGCTTCCCGGCATCAATCTCAGCGCCGAGCAGCGCAAAGCCTTCCGCAAGATCGATCTGAGTTTGAAAAAGGAAACGGTGGCGCTTCGTAACGAATTGGGGGTAAAACAAGCGGAGCTGCAAGCGGAACTGACTGAAGAGCAGCCGGATCTGAAAAAGATCGAGTCGCTGATCGACGACATCCACAAGCTGCGGGCGTCGTTGCAGAAGAAACGAATTGCCGCCGAGCTGCAGAAACGGTCGCTGCTCGATGAGCAGCAGCGTAAACTGCTGGACGAGGAGAGGCCCTTCCCCGGTCGCGGACTGCGGTTCTTCCGTGAAGGCGGCCGTATGCGCTTTCTCGGCGACTGCCCGTTTTGGAGTTTGAACACGGACGATGACGAGGAAGAGGAAGAGATCATCGAAATCCGGTAGTGCTTGCCGATCATCGGTCTTTGAAACGACGACCGCCGGTTCCACCGACCGGCGGTTTGTCCTTTGCCGTCGGCCGATCGGCAGACGTCCGACGACCTGGCGAGCTGAAAATCCTCGAGGCGGTATACCGCCACCCCTGCATATCCCGCTCGATGCCGCGGCGAGGAAAAAGCTTCCACCTGGAATAGTGCTTGTGTTTGCTTTGGGGAATGCGTACCTTTTTCAGGCAGGGTTGTCAAAAGAAAGGATCAATGATGTCTGAAGAAAAATCGCGCTGCCCATTCGGGCGGCATGTGAATGAGGGGAAAAAGTCGGGACTGAGCCGGCGGCAGTTCGTCAGCGGCTTGGGCGCGGCGGCGGCCGGTTTAGCGGCGGCGGCCTGCAGCCGCATGGCGGCGCCGCTTGAACCGAAGACACCGGCGGCCGCACCGTCACCGCTCACGCCGCCCAATGCGAGTCGGGGCGGAACAGGGGCGCTTTCACAAGTAGCTCTCTGCGACGTCGACAACTATGATTACGCCGTGCTTCGGGCCCACATCGAGTCGGCGGTCAACGCGCTCGGCGGTTTGAGCGACATCTGCAAATCGGGCGATACGGTCGGCATTAAGCTCAACATGACCGGCGGCGACGGCAACGCAAAGAATTGTCCCAAACGTTACGGCGTAAACGCCGTCGAGCTCTATTGGACGCACCCCACGATTTTGAGGGTCTGCATGGAGCTGTTCCGCGACGCCGGAGCGCGCCGCATCATCGTGATGGAGGCGATCTACGATAATGAATCGTATCAGAAATACGGCTACGCCGACGTCGTCAAGGCCTTGGGCGGCGAATTCGTCGACCTCAACAAAAAGGCGCCGTACGGCAGTTTCGCCGCCGTCCCCGTTCCTTCGCCCTTGGGACGCTGGGATCATTACTACCACAATCAGGCGTTGCACGAGCTGAACTGTTTCGTGTCACTGCCGAAGGCCAAGCGCCATTACGGCGCCGGCGTCACCCATTCGTTGAAGAACATGGTCGGCTCCATCCCCCTTTCCATTTACACCAACTACAACGACGGTCGAGAAGGACAGGTCGGCGGTTACCGTGCCTCGATGCATGAGAAGGGATGGCCGACGCTGGTGCGCAATTTCCTCGACATTTGCCGCATTCGCCCCATCCACTTCGCCATCAACGATGCCGTGATGACGGCCGACAACGGTGAAGGCCCGTGGAACGTCGGATTCACGCCGGCGCGTTACAACAAGTTGATCGTCGGCAAGGATCCGGTGGCCGTGGATTCGATTTCCACGCAGGTGATCGGCTGGGATCCCATGGTGCCCGATTTCGAAGGCTGTTTTTCGCAGGACTCGTTGCCGGGCGAGTTTTCCGGCACGGACAACTATTTGCGCATCGCTCAAGAAGCGGGCATGGGCGTTTATGACCTTAACTTGATTTCGGTCATCGACGCCACGGCGTCCACGCGGGTGGTTAAACGAGGCTGAGGTTCTTCGGAGGGGCGGTGCCGCCGTCCCTCCATTTCCCCTTGGAACACACTCTCTCTAAACTCACCTATTCAATGTCGATGATCATCGCCACCTCGTCGCAGTCCGGAAATTTGGGGCAATTGATGCAGTCGCGCCATACCTTGTGCGGCAGTTCGTGCTTGTCCGCATCGCGGAAACCGAGGCGGCGAAAGAACTCCGGCTGATAGGTGAGGCAAAAGACCCGCGGCAGCTCGAGGTCGCGGGCATCGCGCAGCAGCTCTTCCACCATAGCCCGGCCGTAGCCGCGGCGCTGATAGTCCGGGTGCACGGCAATACTGCGCACTTCGGCGATGTCGCTCCATACCACGGCCAACGAACCGCAGCCGACGACGCGGCCGTCGGCTTCGGCCACCACAAAGTCGCGAATGGAATCGTAAAGATGAATCAACGGCCGACCGAGCATCTGACCCTTCTGGGCGTAATAGTTGATCAGTTGCACGATCTGGGGCACGTCCTTAATTTTGGCTCTTCTAATCACAAAAAGCTCCCATGTTGTGTAAAGCGCGGCGCAGCTTTTCGATGGCTTCGTCGATCTGCGGCACGGTTACGTTCAAAGGCGGAAGAAAGCGAACAGCCTGACTGCCGGTCTTGCAGATCAGCAGCCCTTCCCGGGCGCAGGCTCCTATCAGTTCTTTGGGGTCAAGGGTGACCTCGAGCGCCAACATCAGGCCGCGGCTGCGCACATCGACAACGGCGGCGCATTCCTTTTTGATTTCGAGCAAACGATCACGAAAATATTCTCCTTTCTCGCGCACCTCCTGCAGCAGGGACGGCTGAGCGATACGCTCGAGCACGTCCAACGCCACTGCGGTGGCCAGCGGTCCGCCGCCGAAGGTGCTGCCGTGATCGCCGGGTTTGATCGCCGCCGCAACGGCATCGGTCAGCAGAACGGCGCCCAGCGGCAGGCCCGCGGCAATCGGTTTGGCGGCCGTCAGGATGTCCGGCGTAACGCCGTAGGATTCGTGCGCGCAAAAAGTGCCGGTTCGGCCGAAGCCGCACTGAATTTCATCAAAGATGAGCAGCAGCCGGTGCTCGTCGCACAGCCGACGCAGGCTCTGCAGAAACTCTTCGGTCGCCGGGTAGATGCCGCCCTCTCCTTGAACGGGCTCGACGATGACGGCGCAGGTGCGTTCGTCGATCAGAGCGGCGACCGATGCCGAGTCGTTGAACTCTGCAAAGCGAAAGCCGGGCAGCATCGGTTCGAACCCCTGCTGCAGATGTTGCTGTCCGGTGGCCGACAGGGCGCCGTAGGTGCGGCCGTGAAAGCTGCGCTTCATGGAAATGATTTCGCAGCAGTGCTCGCCGTGCTCGGCCCGTCCCCACTTGCGGGCGAACTTGATCGCCGCCTCGATCGCCTCGGTGCCGCTGTTGCAGAAAAAGACTTTGTCGGCAAATGTATGCTCGACCAAAAAGCGCGCAAGTTTGACCTGCGGCTGAGAGTGGTAAAGGTTGGAGCAGTGCCACAGCCGCTCCGCCTGCTCCGCCAGCACTGCCTGCGAGCGCGGGTCGGCGTGGCCGAAGGCGCACACGGCAATGCCCGCCACGAAATCGAGATAGGCGCGGCCTTCGGTGTCGTACAGATAGGTCCCTTCTCCCCTTTCGATTACAAAATCCGGTCGCGCATAGGTGTTGAGCAGCACGCGCTGCTCCAATTCGATCAGCTCTTTTGCTTTCATCGGCTATTCGTGTACCGTGGTTTTTTCAACGACTCCGCCGTTGAGCAGCCGGACCGGCGTTTCCGGTCCCTGCCAGCGGCTGATGTGCACCCGTTTGACGCCTCGGGCAATGGCGGAAACAATCGACTCCAGTTTGGCGACCATGCCGCCGGTGATGACGCCTTCGCCGATCAAATTTTCCGCCTCGGAAACCGAAAGTTCGGGAAATATACGGCCCTCAGCGTCCATCACCCCGGGAACGTCGGAAAAGTAGATCAGATCGCTGCAGCCGCTGCCGACGGCCAGCGCCGCCGCGGCGGTGTCGGCGTTCACGTTCAGCGTTTCGCCTTCGAGGTTCGCCGAAATCGGCGACACCACCGGCAGCCTGCCCTCGGCCAGCGCTTCAAAGATCACCTGCGGCTGCACGGTGACGATTTCACCGACATAACCGATGTCGCGGCCGTTGCGCAGCGTTTTTTCGGCGATCATTAGGCCGTTGCTTTTGCCGGAAAGCCGCCGACAAGGTACGCCGCTCGCTTCCAGCCAGTCGGCAATGCGGCCGTTTATGGTGCCGGAAAGCACGCGCTCCACAATTTCGATGTCTTCCTTTTCGGTAATGCGCACGCCGTCGACGAACTTGGTCTCGCGGCCGGCGGCCTGAAGCGCCTGCGAAATTTCCGCGCCGCCGCCGTGCAGCAGAATCACTTCGGCGGAAAGCCTCTTGACGGCTTCCGCCAGCTCCGCAAACCCTTCGCGGTCATTAAAGGCACGCCCGCCGATCTTGATCAGCACCCGTCGACGCTTTTCGACCGTTTCGCTCATAATAGGGCTTCGCATTCGTCCATCCCCAACATAAGATTCATGTTCTGTACCGCCTGTGTCGAAGCGCCCTTGCCCAAATTGTCGATGGCGGAGAAGAGGATCAGCGTGCCGGTTTCGGGAACGCTTTCGACGCCGAGAAAACAGAAATTGGTGTGCTGCGCCGTCTGCATGTTCGGCAGGCCGTTCTCCATGACGCGCACGAACGGTTCCGTCGCATAAGCCTCTTGCCAAATCTGCAGCACCTTCTCTCGGCTCATCGAGCGCTCCGGCTGCAGGTAGATGGTCGACAGCATTCCGCGTGTGAGCGGCGTGAGGTGCGGGGTAAAGACGATGGGCCGAGTTGCCCCCGCCGCGCGAAGCTCCTGCTCCATTTCGCCCACGTGACGGTGAACGCGACCGACTTTGTAAGGCGAAAGGTTTTCGTTTACGCTGACAAAATGGGTCGTTTCGCTCGGCTTTCGTCCCGCGCCGGACACGCCCGACTTGCTGTCGATAAAGATGGGGGCGTTGAATTGAACACCTGCCTTGACCAACGGCAGCAGCGCCAAGAGCACGCTGGTGGGGTAGCAGCCGGGGTTGCCGACCAGCGCCGCCTGGCGAATCTGCTCGCGATGGTGTTCCGGCAGGCCGTAGACCGCCCGATTCAGCAGATCGGGCCGCGGGTGCGCCGTGCCGTACCAGCGTTCGTATGCCTGCGCATCGTAAAAGCGAAAATCGGCGCCCAGGTCGATCATCTTGACGCCCGCCTCGAGAAAGCGCGGCGCACGCAGCGCCGACTCGCCGGCATGAAGGCAGAGGAACACCACGTCGACGTCGAGCGGCGTCTCCTCGAAACGGCAGAGTTCAAGGCCGTCGTACTGCGGCAAGTAAGGGTAAAGCCGGCTCACGGCCGTTCCCGCCTCGCGCTCCGACGTAGCGAAAACCACCTCCACACCGCGGTGGCGCGCCAAAGTCTTCAACAGCTCTTCACCCGTATAGCCGGCGGCGCCGACAATGCCCGCTCGTTTTTTCATAAAACCTTCAACCCTTCGAACTATTCTTCGATGCTGTTGTTTTTTTCCAAAAAGTGGGACAGTTCGCGCGACCGCTTGGTGGCGATTTCCACGGCACGAATGAGCATGGGCCGCAGTCCGCTCTCCTCCAGCTCCTTGATCGCCAAAATGGTGGTGCCGCCCGGCGTGGTGACCTGATCGCGCAGCACGGCGGGATGGATGTCGGTTTCGCGCACCAGCTTGGCCGAACCGAGAACCGTCTGCGTGGCCAGACGGATGGCGATGTTGCGCGGCAGCCCCATCAGCACGCCGCCGTCGGTCAGCGCCTCGATCACCATGTAAATGTAGGCCGGGCCGCTGCCGCTGAGGCCGGTGACCACGTCCATCAATTCCTCCGGCACCCATTCCACCTCTCCGACCGCCGAAAGGATTTTGCCGGCGATCTCTTTGTGCGTTTCGCCGGCAAACTCGCCGAGACACATTGCCGAGGCCGCCTCGTCCACAACGGCCGGAATATTGGGCATCACCCGCACCACCGGGTTCTTTTTTCCGATGAAACGGCCGATGGTGGCGGTGGTGATGCCGGCGATGATGGAAATGATAAGCTGCTCGCCGCGCACGGCGTCACGAATCTCTTCCAACACGCCGCGCAACGCCTGCGGCTTGACGCAGAGCACGACAATGTCGGCGAAGGCCACCGCCTGCCGATTGTCCGTGGTAACGCCCACGCCCCACTTTTCTCTGACCTGCTTCAGCCGCTCCTCGCGCACATCTGCGGCTATAATGTTCTCCGGCAGGGTCAGCTCCGATTTGAGGAGGCCGCCCAACAGCGCCTCGCCCATGTTGCCGGCGCCGATGAAAGCAATCTTTTTGCTGAACAGCACGGTGCACCTCAGGTATGATATTCCGCGTTGATGGTGATATAGCCGTAAGTGAGATCGCAACTGTAGACCTCGGCGCTCGCGCCGCCGACGCCCAGATCGATGCGGATCGACACCTCTTCGGCGCCCAAGCGGTCGATGACCGCCTGACGGTCGAAGGGAATGCGGCCGCCGTTTTCCGCCACTTTAACGCCGGCGAACTGGACGGCGAACCGTTGCGCATCGAGCTGCACGCCGCAGGCGCCCGCCGCCTGCACTACGCGCCCCCAGTTGGGGTCGCGGCCGAACACGGCCGTTTTAACCAGCATCGAGTCGGCGATCGCCTTGGCGGCGGTGACCGCTTCATCGCCGTTCGCCGCGCCGGTCACGGTCACGGTCAACAGCTTGGTCGCGCCTTCGCCGTCGCGGGCAATGGCCTTGGTGGCCGCCAGCGCCGGCTTCCGCAGCGCCTCCGTCAGCGCTTCATAGTCCGCGTTCTTTTCGGCGATCAGGGGATTACCGGCGGCGCCGTTGGCGAAAATGATCGCCGCGTCGTTGGTGCTCATCTGGCCGTCCACGGTAAGCCGGTTGAGCGAAACCTCCACCGCTTCGGAAAAAGCCTCGGCCAGCAGCGGCTGCGAAACGGCAACGTCGGTTGTAAAAATGCAGAACATGGTCGCCAGGTTGGGGCTGATCATGCCGCTGCCCTTGGCGATGACGCCCACGGAGCAGAGCCTTCCGCCGGCTTCGAACTCGATGGAGAAATGTTTTGGAACCGTGTCGGTGGTCATGATCGCCTCGGCCGCCGCAAGGCCGCCGTCCTCCGAGAGCTCGGCGACCGCAGCGTCGATGCCGCTGCGGATCTTGGGCATGTTCATCGGCTCGCCGATGACGCCGGTGGAAAGGGTCAGCACCTCCTGCGGCGAAAGGTTGAGGAGGCGGGCGGTGCGCACGGCCATTTCCAAGTTGTCGAGGCGGCCCTGTTCGCCGGTGCAGCAGTTGGCGTTGCCCGCGTTGACGATGAGCGCCCGCGCCAAACCACCGCGCACGACCTCGCGATTGCGCACGATGCAGTGCGCCGGCGCCCGATGCGACGTCATCAAAGCAGCAACCGCCGCGGGTCGATCGCTGACGATAAGTGCAATGTCTTTACCGGCCTTTTTGATGCCGGCATAAACGCCCGAAGCGAAAAAGCCCTTGGGCGTTGTAACCGTGCCCTTTTGCAGGGTCTGGGAGAAAAGGTTCATGTTGATCTCGAAGTAAAATTAAAGGTGTAAAGAAGGGCATGTCCCCCGCATGCCGGCGCTCGAGTGCGCATCAGCACACGGGGCAAAGACGGAATGGGCGGCGCAGATTCCTGCTATGGGTAGGAAAGAAAGACGGCGTCATTTTTCGTCCGTTTTCGTTGATCGTCGTTCAAATATAGGAAAAAACGACGGCATTCTCAAGCAGTTTTTCCGGCCGCTGTCAACTCTAAGGAAACGAAATCGACCTTTTCAGAGAAAAAGCAGACGGGCAAAAATCTTCGTGGGTCCCAATGGACAAAGTCCGCCCGGCGACAAAACGGCCGACAAACTCGTTCATCGCTCATCGGCGGGGCCTGGACCGAGCGGCTCGATTCGGCGGAAGTCTGTTCAATCAAAGCTGTAATGCTTCTTGATCGGCTGCGTGATCTTCCAGCGGCACGCAAGACCCTGCGGAAATTCCACCAGGTCGCCGGCCGTGATTTCGACCGGCTCGCCCCGATCCGGGGTAATGATCGCCCGACCCTCCAAAATATAGCAGGTCTCGGCCGAATCATAGGTCCAAGGAAACTCGGAGACCTCTTTCGTCCAAATCGGCCAAGTGCGCACATTGAGCTGCGCCAGCTTTTCGGGCGTCGGCTTTTCGATGCGGATTTTCATCTTACCTCCAAGTTTTGAAGCTCAGTTGTTGCGGATCATCATCGGGGCACGGACCTCTACGCGGCTGAATCATCTCGAAAGCTTTCCGAACGGGCCATCCGCCGGTTTTTCGACCTCGAGTGCTTCGTCTGTTGACGCGGCACAGTCGCTCTTATGCCCCTGCGGCAACGGCGCGGAATTTTAGCGGTTTTTCCCGAAAAACAAAACTGTTTTTTGTTACGACCGAATTTGGTATCTTGGCGCGCAAAAAACGGCAGGTCTGCAGGCCGTTTAGAAAAGATAAAACAGGATCATGGCATGGATCGATTGGTCATTCGCGGCGGGCGTCGGCTGAGCGGAACCCTGCGGCCCCAGGGGAATAAAAACGAAGCGCTGCCCTGCCTAGCCGCCTGTCTGCTCACCCGCGAACCAGTGGTGCTGCGCAACGTGCCGCGCATCAGCGACGTGATGGAGATGATGACGCTGCTCAAGACGCTGGGCGCCCGCATCACGCCCTTAGGCGGCAACGACTATGAAATCTGCTGCGCCGATGTGCGTGCAGCCGAACCCGATGCCGAGCTGTGTCGCCGGCTGCGCGCCGCCATACTGCTTGCCGGCCCGCTGATCACCCGCTTCGAACGGGTGATTCTGCCGCCGCCCGGCGGCGACGTCATCGGCCGCCGGCGCCTGGACGATCATTTCATGGCCCTCAAGAGCCTGGGGGCTGAGGTCGGAGAAAAAGACCGCAAGTACGCTTTTCACCGAAGACAGCTCGTCGGCGCCGACATCTTTTTGGAGGAGCGGTCGGTGACGGCCACGGAAAACGCCGTCATGGCGGCGGTGCGCGCAGAGGGCCGCACGCGTCTGGAGAATGCCGCCTGCGAGCCGCACGTGGTCGGCTTGTGCCGAATGCTCAACAGCATGGGCGCCCGCATCAGCGGCCTCGGCACCCACATTCTCGACATCGAGGGCACGGACGAGCTGGGCGGCACCGAACACACCATCGGCCCGGACCTGTTGGAGATCGGCGGCTATATCGTTCTCGGCGCCGTTACCGGTTCGGAGCTGGTCATCGAAGGCGTGGTGCCCGAAGAGCTGCGCGTCATTCGCCCCGCCTACCGTAAGCTCGGCATCGAGTTCGAGGTGCAGGGCGATCGACTGCGGGTGCCCGGCCGACAGTCGCTGCGCATCGAGCCGGAGTTTTCCGGCGACATCCCCAAGATCGACGACGGCACCTGGCCGCTCTTTCCAACGGACTTGATGAGCATCCTTATCGTCGCCGCCACCCAGGCCAGCGGCACGGTGCTCTTTTTCGAGAAAATGTACGACGGCCGCATGTTCTTTGTCGATCACCTCATTGCCATGGGCGCGCGCATCGTGCTCTGCGACCCGCACCGCGTGGTGGTCGTCGGGCCGTCCAAACTCTACGGCACGCAGGTCACCAGCCCGGACATCCGCGCGGGCATGGCGCTGGTGCTGGCCGCGCTGTGCGCCGAAGGGCAAACGACCATCTTTAACATTCGACAGATCGATCGCGGCTACGAAGACCTGGAGGGCAAATTGAGCCGCCTGGGCGCCGATATTCAACGGTTGTCCGATTGAGCGGCGACAGTTCTTCGCCTTCATCCGAACCGCCCTTTTCAAAGAAAGACCCCCATGGTTCCCCAAGATCAGGAAATCGAGTTTCCGCCGTTCGTGAACGTGCTGCACAATGTGCCGCTGGCGCGCTATGCCACCCTGCGCATCGGCGGCCCGGCGCAGTATTTAGCCGAGATCGGCGATCAGCGAGTGTTCGTCGATCTTTATCGCTTTTGTCTTGAAAGGGGTCTGCGCTTTTCAGTGATCGGCTGGGGCAGCAACATCCTTTTCGCCGACCGCGGATTAGAGGGCATGACCGCGGTGGTGCGCTTCGACCGGTTGACGACCGTGGCCAAGAACGCCGTCGTGGCCGAAGCGGGAGCCTCGCTGGAAGCGGTCACGGCGCTGTGCATCGAGGCGGGATTGAGCGGCTTTGAGTTCGCCTCCGGCATTCCGGGGACTGTCGGCGGGGCCGTATTCGGCAATGCAGGGGCCTACGGCCGCAGCATCGGCGAGCTGGTCACGCGCGCCCGAATTCTGACGCCGGACGGCCGCACGGAGCTGGTGGACCGCGACTTTTTCCGCTTCCGCTACCGCAGCTCGCGACTTAAGGAAGAGCCGGGCATCGTCCTTCAGGTGGAACTGCAGATGGCGAAAAGCGACCCGCAAAAGGTGGCGGCCTGTTGTGCGGAAATCCTTGAGCTGCGCCGGCAAAAGCTTCCGCCGCCGGAGACGGCCACGGCCGGTTCTTGGTTCAAGAACTTGAAGGTCGAAGGCGAGCGGGGAACCGCCGCTGCGATCTATCTGGAGGCCGTGGGCGCCAAGGAGACCTCGGTCGGCGACGCGGCCGTGCACCCCAAGCACGCGAACATTTTCTACAACAAAGGGAAAGCGACGGCGGCGGACATGCTGCATTTGCAGGACATTCTGCAGCAGCGGGTTTACGAACGTTTCGGCATTCGGCTGGAACGCGAGGTGATGTATCTCGAATAGGGGCAATCAATCGAGGCGGATGAGGGCCGCCAGCCGGTCGAAGAGCTCCTGCGGCGAGGCGCAGGTGTCGGCCAGTTTTTCCATGGGGCAGAGATCGCTGCCGTCGCGGTTGTGGATGGCGGGCACGATTCGACGGGCGTAAAGGGCGATCCCCGCCTGATGGAGCACCTCGGCTGCCGCCTCGCCGGCCATCGGCGTAACGACCTGGGCAACGCCGCCCAGTACCGCCAGCATGGCCGCCGCGCGGCCCACGATCTTGTCGACCAGCACGGCGCCGTTCAACAGCTCCGGCTGCCGCGCCGCCAGGCGAAAGAGCGGCTTGAGCATCGGTTCCCGCGATTCAAAAACCACTTCGCCATCCCTTTCAATGAACAGCGAGAGACCGTTTTCTTCCAAATAAGCCAATTTTTCTTCAACCGTCATGGACGATCCTCCGCAAAGGCGTCGCTCAAGCTGTGCGCCGTCAGTTGCGCGGCAAAGTCGTTTTCGGACATCGACTCGCCGCCGTAGAATTCGATGCGGCGCGGCCGATTGGGCAGCAGGTCGATAAAGTTGTCGCTGAAACGGCCCGTCGCCTGCGGGGCGGCAAGATAAACGCCGCGCAGCAGAACGGGCGAGCTGAGGGTGATGCCGAAACCGGCCCCGCTTTTTTCGACGGCGAGCTGCGGTCGGGCGTGCGGAAGCCGCTGCGCTTTCTCGGAGGCGAAATAAAGGACGGCCTCGGCACTCTCTCCCCGCAGCCGGCAGAGAAGAAGCGCATAGGTCGGGTCGAAGCGGCCCAAGACCGTCGTCGGCAATGCGGCATAGAGGCCGCTCGAATTCGGCGGTACCTTGACCTTCAGCTCATCGTGCCAAAACGTCTTCCCTTCGAAATCGATGAGCTCCAGCGCCATCACGTCTTCGATCGGCTGCTGCAGGTCGGAAACGAGGTGTACCTCGACGACGTCGCCGCGGAGCAGCGGCAATACGAGCAGCGGCGCATAAAAGCGGGCGGCGGCGAAATGCAGGGCCTTCAGGTTGCCGTAGTAATCGATGCTCGACCATGAGGCCACCGGCCAGCAGTCGTTGATCTGCCAATAGAGCGAGCCCATGCAGCGGGGCCGCAGGCGACGGAAATGTTCGGCGCCGAGGCGTATGCCTTCCGCCTGAAGGATTTGGCTGAGGTAGAGGAAGGACTCGAAATCCTTGGCTTCCGGGTAATAGCGCTGCATATACCCCCGAATGAGCCGATTGCCGTTGGGATGCTTTTGATGGGCGCGCATGGTCGGCGATTCGATGTCGAAATCGGCCGGTTCGGCGAAACGGCGCACGGTTTCGATGAGCGGAAAGGACTGAAAGCCGTACTCGCTGACAAAGCGCGGCGTCTGTTCGAGGTAGCGCTCGAACGGTTCGCCCTTATGCCACACGTCCCAGTAATGAACGTCGCCGAAACGCTGAGAGTCGGCGTCGGTGTCCATGCCGCCTGAGCTGGGCGAGCTGGGCCAATAGAGGCGGGTAGGATCGTAGACGGAGCACACGTTGGGCAGCACGTTGTGAAAAAGGTCGTCGTATTGCCGCCAAACTTTTTGCGGGCAGCTTTTCCCCCAGCCGAACGCTTCGCGGCCCCACTCCATCTCATTGTTGCCGCACCATAGGGCCAGGCAGGGGTGGTTGCGCAGCCGTTTGATCTGATCGACCGCTTCGTAACGAACGTTTTCCAAAAAGGGGCCGTCGGCGGGGTAAAGGGAACAGGAGAACATGAAATCCTGCCATACGAGCAGCCCCAGCTCGTCGCACAGATCATAAAAGGCATCGTCTTCGTAAATGCCGCCGCCCCACACGCGGAGCATGTTCATGCGGGCGTCGCGGCAGGCTTGAAGAAGATGCCGATAGTGCTCGGCGGAAACGCGTGTAGGGAAAACGTCCGCGGGGATCCAGTTGCCGCCTTTGGCGAAAACGTCGATGCCGTTGACCACAAAGGTGAACTCGGCGCCGTCCTGATCCGGCGTGCGGCGAACCTCGAGCATACGAAGGCCGAAGCGCGTTTCCTTTTGATCCAAAAGTTCGCCCTCCTTCTCGAGGCGAGCCGAGAGGGTATAGAGCGGCTGTTCGCCGTAGCCGTTGGGGAACCATCGCTGCGGGTCGGCTATTTCGAGCTCTATTTCGGCGGTCTGTACGCCCCAGGCGAGGCGAAGCATTCGCGTTGCAGCCGCCCCGGCGACTCTTACGGTCAATTCGGCATCCATCAGCGTGTCCGCCTCGATTTCGACGGCGACGATGACCCGCGCGCTTGCGGCGGTCAGTTCGCGCGTAAGCACCTGCAGCGACTCAATGCGGGCACCGCTCCACCCTTCCAGCCGCACCGGTTTCCAGATTCCGCAGCCCGCCAGCCTCGGCCCCCAGTCCCAGCCGAAATGATAAGGCGCCTTGCGCACAAAGGGGCTGGTCTTTTCGCCGGCATCGCAAATGGCCGGGTATTCGCAGTCGGCGGCGGCCATCTGCGGCAGCACCGTACGGATCGGCGAACGAAAAAGGATGTGCAGCTCGTTGTCGCCGTCCCGCAGCTTGTCCTTGACGCTCAGCCGCCAGGTCCGGAACATGTTGTTCGTTTCGGCTATCCCCTTGCTGTTCAGGTGCACGAGCGTCAAGGTGTCGAGCCCTTCGAAGACCAGATCGATGTGCTGCTCGGCGGCAAGCTCGTCGGGGCAGCGGAAGAGCGTTCGGTACTCCCAATCTTCATAGCCGACCCATTGCACGTCCTTTTCGTTTTCGCGCCAAAACGGGTCTTCGATAAGCCCGGCGGCCATTAGATCAAGAAACACATTTCCCGGTACCCGGGCGTCGTGCCAATCCGACGTTCCCGCCTTGCGGAACTGCCAGCCGCTGTGCAGCGTCGCTTTGCTTTTCATCCCTTTTCCTGAAAATAAAACCGAGCGGCCTCTGCCGTCCCCATACGGGGCCGCTTTTTTGCGGCCAATATACGGCAAATCGAAGGCACCGACAAAGGCTTTTTTCGCCGGCGCCGCCCTTTTAGTTGTGGATTTTTTTCTGCGAATTGCTTAATGTATGCCGGAAAAACAAAGGGATCTGTCCATGAAACGGTACGCCTGTCTTTTCATGATGATTTTGACCTTGCTGAGCGGCTGCCGAAAGCCGTCCGACAATCCCAAGATGCTCCGCGTTCAGGGGGCCGATATTGTCGATCGTCAGGGCAACCGCGTGCTGCTGCGGGCGGTGGGCTTGGGCAATTATCTTTTGCCCGAAGGTTATATGTGGAAGTTCGGCAAAAACGCCGACCGACCTCGCCGCATCGAAAAGCTGGTCGCCGACTGCATCGGCGAAAAAGAGGCGCGCGACTTTTGGCGACGTTTCCGCAGCACTTACATCACCGAAGCGGATATCGCCCGCATCAAAGAGCTCGGCTTTAACGCCGTGCGCCCGGCGATCAATTGGCGCGTGCTGATGGACGAAAACAGCGGCAAGTTTCTTCCCGAAGGATTCAGGCTGTTGGACGACTTGGTCAAATGGTGCAGCAGGCACGGCGTTTACGTCATCCTCGACATGCACGGCGCTCCGGGAGGACAGACGGGCAGCAACATCGACGACAGCCTCAACGATCACCCCGATCTGTTCACCGACCCCAAGGCACAGGAACGGTTCATCGCCCTGTGGGTCAAGCTGGCGAAGCGTTATCGTGACGAGCCGTTCGTGGTCGCCTACGACCTTTTGAACGAACCGCTGCCGGAAAAATTCAAAGAATACTATCCGCAGTTGGAACCGCTCTATCGCCGCGTTACGGAGGCCGTCCGACGCGTCGACCCCTTCACCATGATCTCTTTAGAGGGCGCGAACTGGTCCACCGATTTCAGTGTCTTCGGTCCGCCGTTCGACAACAATACCTTTTACCAGTTCCACAAATACTGGTCTACGCCGGACAGCAAAAGTCTGGAACCCTTTACAACGTTTCGTGAGCAATACAACGTGCCGCTGTGGGTGGGCGAGAGCGGCGAAAACAGCAACGACTGGTACTGGGCGGCCTATCAGCTTTATGAAGATCACCGCATCGGCTGGCTCTTTTGGCCGTGGAAAAAGATGGACACCCACAACACCCCCTACTCCATCAAGCCGCCTGAAGGCTGGCAAAAGATCGTCGAGTACAGCCGCGGCGGCGACAAGCCGGACCCCGCCGAGGCGCGCGCCGTGTTTGCGCAGCTTTTGGAGAACATCAAGCTGGAGAACTGTGAGTTTTTCCCCGACGTCGTCAATTCGATCTTTCGCCGCGTGCCGGCGCGCATTCAGGCGGAAAACTATGGCCACGAGGGCGAAGGGCTTTCCTACTGTTTGAACGATCCGACAGGGCGATCGCAACATTACCGTCCCAACGAACCGGTGCCGATCGTCGAGCTGGAGGATGAGGACGAGAACCCGAGGACGCAAGAGTTCGGCGTGCATCTTTGCGCCGACGAGTGGCTTTCCTACGAGATCAACAGCACTATAGACCAGGTGCTGAAGCCGATCGTCAAAGCGCGCATGGAAGGCCGAACGATACCGCAGATTCACCTGGAGCTGGACGGCAAAAGGGTGGTGCTGAGCCGCAACTTTTTCCCCGGCAAGTTCTACTACAACAGCGGAACGCCGATAACCATCACCCGCAGCAGCCATGAACTCAAGCTTGTGGTCGACGAGGGCGAGCTGATCGTCGACTGGATCGACATCAAGTAGACCGGTGACGGCCCTTCTCTACATCACCGTCGCTCTGACGGCTCTTTACTGTCTGCTGATCGTCGTTTTTCTCTTCGGTTTGGCGAAGAAGCAAAAGCCGCCGAAGCCGCGTCGTCTGCGGGTTTCGGTCATCATCGCCGCGCGCAACGAACAGGACTGCATTGTCGACATTCTTCATGACCTCAGCCGGCAAAGCTACGACCCGACGCTCTACGAAGTGATCGTTGCCGACGATCACTCGAGCGACGACACGCCGCGCATCGTGGCCGACTTTGCCGCGCGCTTTCCCTTCATCCGGCTGCTGCGCTCGGGCGCCGTTCCGCCGCGCTTCAGCCCGAAAAAGTTCGCCATTCAGCAGGCGGTGGAGGCCGCTTCGGGCGACATCATTCTGGCCACCGACGCCGACTGCCGCGTCGGCCCCGAATGGATCGCCGCCATGGTCTCCTTCTTTGCCGATGACGTCGGCTTTGTCATCGGTTTTTCGCAATTCGGCCGAAAGGGAGAACGGCAAAAAGCGATCGAGCGGCTGCAGGCCTTTGATTTCGTCACCCTTATGGGCGCTGCGTTGGCCGCCGCCAATTTGGGCGTGCCGTTGGCAGCCTCGGGGCAGAATCTCGGCTACCGCAAAGCACTCTTTGAGCAGATCGGAGGCTATCGCCGCATCGCGCATCGCGTCTCCGGCGACGACGTGCTGCTGCTGCAGCTCATGCGCCGCCTGACCGGCTGCGGCGTCGTCTTTGCCGACGACCCGCGCGCCTATGCCGTATCCAAGCCGCAGCCCACTCTCATCGAGCTGGTCAATCAGCGAAAACGCTGGGCGTCCAACGGCGCCTATCAACTGCGCCTCAATCCGCTCTTCTTCGCCTACCTGGCGTTGGTTCTGACCTTCAACCTTTCGCTGCCGACCGCAGTGGTTGCCGCTCTCTGCCTCGGAAGCGGTCTGGCCGTCGTGGCCGCCTGCTTCGCCGCCCGAGCCCTTTTCGAAGGCGCCATGGCCCTCGCTTCGTGCCGCCGCTTTCAGCGAACCGACCTCCTCGGCTGGTTTCCTCTGTGGTTTCTGGTGCAGGTTCCCTATATCGTCTGCGTCGGCCTGCGCGGCACCTTCGGCCGCTTCACCTGGAAGGATCGTCACTACCATGCGCAGGGCAATTGACCTATTGATGCTGCCTTTCATGCTGATGCCGGCGTTCGCCGAAGCCGAACCGGCTTTTGAGGAACGATTGCCGTACATCATGATCTATCGCGGCCTGCCGACGGCTCGGGCCGAATTGTGTTTCCGCCGCGGCGGCGGCACCGTGGAAGTCGAATTTCAGGTGCGCACACGGCCCCTCTTCGACCGCCTGTACAAAATCGACAACTGGTACCGAACCGTGGTCGACGGCGGCCGGCTGCTCAAGGTCGAAAAGCGAATCGAGCAGCGAAATTTCATCAGCCGCATGAGTATTGACTACGATTTTGCGAAGCAGCAGGCGCTTGCGGGCGAATTCGGAAGCTGGAAGATACTGCCCGAAACCACCAGCCTGCTCGCCATGCTCGCCGATCTGCGCCTCCGAAATCCCCAGCCCGGCGAAACCCTCTCCTACCTTCTCGACATCGAAAGCCGCTTATGGCGGATCGACGGCCGGATTTCGGCCGTCGGCAGGGAGCTCGAGGTCGTGTTCCTCTTTACGCCGCTGACGCCTGCGGAGCCGCGGCAGTGGAAAACCGACCTGTTGAACAACCGGCTGGCCGGCCTCAACTCGCGGCTGATCATCCGCCTTGGCCCGCCGCCGAACAACCTGCCGGTCTACATCGCTTTCGGCGGCGACGACCGCGTGGAAATGAAGCTGGAGCGTTGAAATGGCGGCTGCAGCGTTATTCCTTTCGGCCGCTTATATCCTTCTCGGCCTGCTGCTGCTTACCCGCAGGCTGAAAACGCCCGCCGTCGATTGGGAACCGTCGGTTTCGGTGATCGTGGCGGCGCGCAACGAAGAACGAAACCTCCCCGCCTGTCTGCGGGCCCTTGAGGAGCTGGACTATCCGCCGAGCAAGCTGCAGGTCATCCTCATAAACGACGCCTCCTCCGACGCCACCTCGGAGCTGATGCATGCTTTCGCCCAGGGCCGCGGAAACGTGACCGCCATCGACTTGCAGGCCGGCGACAAGCGCAAACCCGGCAAAGCCGGCGCCCTGGCCGCAGGCATCGAACACAGCAGCGGTCGGGTTCTGCTGATCACCGACGCCGACTGCATCGTGCCGCGCCCCTGGATTCGCGGCATGCTGCGGTTGTTCACTCCCGGCACCGCCGTCGTGGGCGGCCTCACGATTCTCGAGCCGACGTCGAGCGCTTGGCAGGCGATCCAGGCCATCGACTGGCTTTTTCTGCTTTCGGTCGCTTCCTCGGCCTCCCGTGCCGGGCTGCCCGTCTCCTGGGTGGGAAACAACTTGGCCGTCCGCCGCGAGGACTATGAGGCCGTCGGCGGCTACGAACGGCTGCCGAACACGCTGGTGGAAGATTTCTCGCTCATCGACGCCGTACGACGACGCGGCCGCCGCTGCTGTTTCCTACCCGCGCCCGAAACCGTTGTCCGCAGCGCTCCCACCGCCGGTTTACGCGACCTGTACCGCCAGCGACGACGCTGGATGACCGGCATCGATCGCGCGCCGATCTTCGGCCTGGGATTGATGGCCGCCGCCTTCGCCGCCCATCTCGGACTGATCGTCGCCTTCGGCCGACCGCTTTTAGGGTTGGCGGTCTTTGCCGCCAAAGCCGTCGTCGACCGGCTGCTCATCGAACGCACCTGCCGCCTCGCCGACGTCCGCTGTCCCAAAGGCCGCTTTCTGCTCTTCGAGGTCTATTACATCGCCTACACGCTGCTGCTGCCGCTGTTCATGGCCGTCGACCGTACCGTTGTTTGGAAGGACGAACGCTACTCGAAATTGAACCCATGATAAAGCTACCGCCGATTCTGCTGCACTATTACATTACCGAGCGCTGCAACTGCCGCTGCCGCTTCTGCGAGCTTTGGCGGAAACCCGGCGCGGGCGACGCCCGGCCGGACGACGTGCGCCGCAATCTCGCCGCCGCCCGAAACCTCGGCGTACGCTTTGTCGATTTTACCGGCGGCGAACCGCTACTCCACGGCGACCTCCCCGCCATGCTTCGATACGCCAAAGAGCTCGGACTCCTCACCTCGGTCACCACCAACGGCCTGCTTTATGCCGAAGCGGCGCGCCGCATGGCCGGCCTGGTCGATTTTCTCCACTTTTCCCTCGACGCCCTCGACGAATCGCTGCATAACGAACTGCGCGGCCGCGACGCCTTTGCAGAGGTGATGCAGAACATCGACCTGGCGCTGTCGCTCGGCGAAACGCCCGACCTGCTCTTCACGTTGACGCCCGAAAACCGCCGTCAACTCCGCCCTCTCGTCCGCTTCGCGCAAACGCTGGGACTGATGCTCATCGTCAATCCCTTGTTTTCCGTCGATCAACCGCACCAAGTGCAGACCGATCTTCTCGCCGAAGCGGAAGCCTTTGCCGCCGCGCCGTTCGTTTACGTCAATCCGGCGTTTCACCGCCTGCGACGCAACGGCGGAAATCGGCGCTCCGCCCCTCGCTGTCGCGCCGTCACCTCAACCGTCGTCATCTCGCCGGACAACCATCTGCTGCTGCCCTGCTATCACTTTCTTCTCGAAAGAGTTCCCCTCTACCCGCCGGAGCCCGACGGACGCTCGCCCCTGATCGCCGTTCGCAAAGCCGCCCTTAAGCGCCGCTTCGACCGCCGCCAGGGCCGCTTCCCCTTCTGCCAGGGATGCCACATCAACTGCTACGCCGACCCTTCCTTTCTGTATGTCGTGGACGAGTACTTTTGGGCGAGCCTCGTCGCCAAGCTGCGCTACGCCTTTGATAAGGAAATCCGTCGCCGGTTTCATCGGCGCCGCAGACCGACAAAGCCGGCGATCGAGATCGCCCGAGAAATCATGGGGCGGCCATGAACCTTGCGCCCGCCTTCTTCTTTCTGCCGCCGGTCTTTCTCTATGCCGAGGTCCACTTTCGCCTCTTCGGCCTGTGGAGCCGTTATTTCATGAAGGAACCGGAGATCGTCGCCGACCTTCCCTTTCGTCTTCGTGCAGGCGAAGAGCTGCCCCTGTTGCTGATGGTGAAGGACGCCCATCGGTTTCCGATTGTGCTTCATGGCCTATCGATCTCTGCTCGGCGTCCCTCACAGCCGCGCCGGCTCGTGCAGGCGTTCATGCTCGAGGAAAAAATCGCCGCCCGCTTTTACCACCGGCTCTTCGCCTGCAGCCTGCCGCCGCTGCGGGGCGAGATCGAAATCGACGTCGAAATCGAGTACACGGTCGCCGGCAAGCGCCGCCGCTGTCGCGCGGACAACTATCGCCTCTCGTCGCATTCACCGTTTCGCCTTTTTGTTGACGACCACCCCTGGCCGCGGCTGCCCGGCTGGTACTTTGGCGAAACCCATTGCCACACGCTGCTTTCCGAAGATCAGGTCGAGTTCGGCGCCCCTTTCGAAGCCCTGCCGGCCATGGCCCGCGCCCTGGAACTCGATTTCGTCGCCCTCACCGACCACTCGTACGATCTCGACGACAGTGAAGAAAACTATTTGCTCAACGATCCCCGCCTGCCCAAATGGCAAAGACTTCAGGAGGCCGCGGCCGCCCTCAATGCCTCCCCGGGGCCTCTGATCATCCCGGGCGAAGAGCTGTCCGCAGCCGATTCGCGCGGCCGAAACGTTCACCTGCTGATCTACAACAACCGCCGTTTCTATGAAGGGTCGGGCGACGGCGCCGAACGCCTTCTACCCCGACGCGGCGAACACGCCCTGGCGCAACTGCTGCCGCTGCCGCCCGAAGAGTTTGCCGCGGCCGCTCATCCCCACTCCGTGCCTCCGCTGCTGCAGCGCCTGCTGCTGCGCCGCGGCCATTGGCGAGACGACGATCTGATGCTTTCCGGCTTGAACGCCGCACAATTTTGGAACGGGGACAAGGAGGCGTTTCTCAAAGAAGGCCTTCGGCGCTGGACACGATTGCTGCTTCGCGGCCGCCGCCTGACGTTGATCGCCGGAAACGACGCCCACGGCAATTTCAACCGCTTCCGTCAGGTGGGCACGCCGCACCTTACGCTGCGGGAAGAAGAGCGCGAAGTCTTCGGCCGAGCGCGGACCTCCGTGCGCATCGACGGCCCCCTCCGCCTGGAAACGGTTCTCGACGCCCTGCGCCGCGGCCGCGCCGTCTGCAGCGACGGCCCCATGGCGGCCTTTGAACTGGAAAACAACGCCGGCCGCTTCGGCATCGGGGACGAGTCGCCGAGCCGCGGTGCGCTCACCGTGAACCTGCGGTCGTCGCCCGCTTTCGGACGCTTTGCCCGCGTCGATCTCGTCATCGGCGAACTCCAACGGCAAAAAGAAACCCGCCGACGGTTGAGCCCGCCCGCGGGTTCGTTTGAAAGCACGCTTTGCATGCAGCTCAACGACCTTCCTTCTCCCGGCTACCTTCGTCTGGAGGCCGAGACCGACGGCCCCGGTCGGCCGCTGTGCTGCACCAACCCCCTCTATCTGCGCTAAATCAGCTTGATCTTGCGGATGATGCGCTTGAGACCGCGGCCGAACACCTCCGGCTCGATCTCGATGTGCCGATCATCCCCTTCCCCCACACTGTGCGTTTTCACCGTATCCAGGCTCTTCAAATAGTCATGAATGATGAAACGCTCATAGCTGCTCATGGGCGGCAGCACCACCTTTTGCCGCGTGCTCACCGCCTGATCGGCCATTTTTTGCGCATAGCGGCGCAGATTTCCCACCGGAAAAATGCGCAGCTCATAATCCTCCTCGCCGATGCGGTAGGTTTTGGTGGTGATTTCGCCCCCGCGCTCGAAATAGCGGTGGATGAGCTTCCGCTCGTAGGCGTTCAAATCGTGAAGACAAATGGGTTCGATCGAATCGACCAGTTCCTCTTTGATCTTCCGAATCAGCTCCTCCACCTTTTCGTTCTTTTCTTCCGTGCGGCGAGTTTCCCCCTTGCGGCCGCGGGGACGGCCGCGACGACGGTTTCTTTTCTCTTCGCTCTTTTCCATACACACTCCGTCTAAAGTCCTCATCCGCTGCTACATACCGAGCAGCTTGTCGTGAATTCCATCGAACGGGCCGTTGCTGAAGGTGACGATGACGTCGCCCTCGCGGCCCTCTTTTCTGATCAGTTCGACCATCTCGTCGACGGTCAGATGGAACGCCTGCTTGCCGCGGGCGCGCAGGTCTTCGGCCAACCGGCTGCTGGAGAACAACCGGTCGGGCGGCGCTTTGTCCGGACGGTGAACCGGCGCCGCCAGCACAATGTCCGCGTCGGCAAAGGCGTCGACGAACTCTTGTTGAAAGATGTTCCTGCGGCTGGTGGCCGAGCGCGGCTCGTAGAGCGCCCAAATGCGGCGCTGCGGGAATTTTGCGCGGCATGCCGCCAAGGTTTCGCGAACGGCGGTGGGATGATGGCCGAAATCGTCATAGATTTCCATGCCGCGCACCACGCCCTTCAGTTCCAGGCGTCGCTTCACGCCCTTAAACGCGGCCAAGGCGGTGCGGATTCCGTCTTCAGAGAGGCCGAGATGATGAGCCACGGCGATGCAGGCCAAGGCGTTGCGTACGTTGTGGTTGCCCGCCAACGGCAGGCGTACGCGACCCCACAGGCGGCCGGAACGGACGACCGTGAAATCGATCCCTTCGGCATCAAAGTGAAGATCATCGGCGCGCCACTCCGCCTGTGCGCCGAAACCGACGGTCTGCACCGGGCAGAAGGCGCGCGCCGCCGTTTCGCGCACCGTTTCCTCATCGCCGTTGATGACGAGCAGTCCCTTCCGCGGAATCAAATTGACGAAACGGCGGAACGCCAGCTTGATCTCGTCCAGCGAGCCGTAGATGTCGGCATGATCGAATTCCACCGCGTTGATGATGCCGATCTCCGGCAGATAGTGCAGGAACTTGGCGGTTTTGTCAAAGAAGGCCGAGTCGTACTCGTCGCCTTCGACGATAAACTCTTCGCCGCTGCCGAGCTGATACCCTCGGCCAAAGTTGTTGGGAATGCCGCCGATGAGGAAGCCGGGATCACGTCCGTTGCTGTGGAAGAGCCACGCCAAAAGCGAAGCGGTGGTCGTTTTGCCGTGAGTGCCGGTAACCACGATGGGACGGCGGCCGCGAAGGACAAAGTCGCGCAGAGCGTCGGGCAGCGAGATGTAGGGAATGCGCCGATCGAGGATTTCCTCGATCTCCACGTTGCCGCGGGAGATGACGTTGCCGATGACGGCCAAATCCGGCGGCGGTACAAGGTTTTCAACGCGGTAGCCCTCAAAGATCGGAATCTGTTCCTGCCGTAAAAACTCGCTCATCGGCGGATAGATGCCTTCGTCCGATCCATAGACCTCGAAACCTTTCTGTTTCATCAAGGCGGCCAACGACGCCATGGCGGTGCCGCAGATTCCGAGAAAGTGGATGCGCCGTTTATCCGTCAATTCCATTTTTACTCCTGTTTTCGGCGCCGTCGTCGCGTTCGGCGACGAATTTCAACATGGCGGTGTAAAACCGGGTCAGCGGAAAGCCGACCACGTTGTAAAAGCAGCCGTCGATGCGATCGGCAAACACTGCGCTCTGGTCCTGAATGCCGTAGGCACCGGCCTTGTCCATGGGGTTTTGGGTACGGACATAGCGGTCGATCTCCCAGTCCGCCAGCGGGCGAAAGTGCACAGTGGTCACCTCGTAATCGCTGACGGTACGGCCGCTCGGCTTTTCCAGCAGGGTAAAGCCGGTGTAGACCTGATGGGCGCGGCCGGCCAGTCGCCGCAGCATGGCGCGCGCCTCCTCTTCGCTGCGCGGTTTGCCCAGCATCTCGCCGTCGAGCACCACCACGGTGTCGGCGCCGATAACGATGCCGCGATCGACCGTTTCGGCCGTTCGTTGAGCCTTGGCAAGGGAAAGCGCCTTCACCTGCTGTTCGGGCGTCGCTTCGACGATCTGTTCTTCGTCGATCAGGCTCGGCCTCACTTCAAAGTCGAACCCGACGAGCCGCAAAAGCTGGGCGCGGCGCGGCGACTGCGACGCCAAAATGAGTTTTTGTGAAAAAATTCGTTCTTCGATGCCGCTCATTTCTTTTGCCGCTCTTTGCTGTCCAACATAATGGTCACAGGCCCGTCGTTGATGATCTCCACCACCATATGAGCGCTGAACTCGCCGGTCGCCGTTTTCAGGCCGCTGCGGCAAAGGCATTCGACAAAATAATCAAAGAGCGGACGGGAGATGTCGGGCGGGGCCGCGTCGGTAAAGCCGGGGCGGCGGCCGCGGCGCGTGTCGGCAAACAGCGTGAATTGCGAAATCGCCAGCAGCTCGGCGCCGACGTCGAGAGCCGAAAGGTTGAACTTGCCCGCCTCGTCTTCAAAAATACGCAGGTTGACGATCTTGTCCGCCAGCAACTCGGCATCCGAACGATCGTCGTCGTTGCCCACGCCCGCCAAGATCACCAAGCCGCGGTCGATTTGGCCGCGAAGGCGGCCTTCAATGGTCACCGATCCTCTGACAACTCTTTGCAACAGCGCCTTCATGCGCCTCCGTTCGACGTTTGATGATTACCCGATCTTACCACCTTCCGGCGTAAATGGCCAACAGTCCCCAGGCCATGGCCGCCTTTAGGGCGATGCTCATGCGGCCCAGGCGCGGCGGCGTGGGCGGCCTCTGCAGCGCCGCCGCAATCACGCACAAAAGCAGGTCGATCGGCAGCACCAGCAGCAGGTACCAAAGTCCATATCGTCCGTTCAGAAAGGGAATGACCGTCAGGATGACCGTGACGACCAACATGACCGCCGCAAGCCGCTGCGCCGGCCGCATGCCCCAGCGTACCGGCATCGTTGCAGCGCCGCACCGCCGATCGCCTTCCAGGTCTTCCATGTCCTTGATGATTTCGCGACCAAAGTGCATGAAAAAAGCAAAGGCGGCGGGAAAAGCCGCAGCCCTGACCTCGCCGACCGCCAGTCCGCCGTAAAAAAAGGCGGCCGCCGTAGCCAGGCTGACGACGGCGTTTCCGATCAACACCATGCGTTTGAACAGAGCGCTGTAGGCGATCAGCAGCAGGGAAAAGAAAACCGCCGTTGCGACGGCAAAGCGATTGACCAGAAAGGCGACGGCGATACCCGCAGAGAAGCACACGAGGGCCATTATAAGCGCTTCCGCACGCGTGATGTCGCCTGCCGGAATCGGCCGCAGCGGCCGATTGATTCGGTCGATTTCCACATCAAAAAAATCATTGACGGCGTTTGCCGCTGCGGTAATCAAAGCGGCTGAAAGACAAGCGGCCGAAAGGGGCACCCATGCCGCTTTCGGCGAGCAGATTACGCCGGCCACCCCCACCGAAAAAAAAGCAATGACCACATTCACGGGACGCGCCGCGCGAAAAAACCCCCGAACTTTCCGCCTTATGACCGCTATCCCGTTTCCTCCGCTGCAACACTTTCCTTTTTCGAAATTTAGCATCGAAGCGCCAAATAATCAAGCTGTATTTCCTTGACGATCGGAAACGGAACGGCGACTTTCAAATCGGATTGGGGAGATCGATGAACTCGGCCTTTACGCCGAAACGCGCCGCCGTCAGCTCGCCGAGAGCGCGAATGCTCGGCCGCTCGGTGGCATAGTGGCCGGCGGCGATGAAATGAATGTTGCCCTCCTTTGCCAAATGCATTGTGGCTTCGGCAACCTCGCCGGTAATAAAGGCGTCCAGTCCCCGCTCCACCGCTTCGACGATGTACTTTTCCGCCCCGCCGGAACAGATGCCGATGCGGGCGATCTGCTTCGGGCCGTAGGCAAAAACCAGCGGCTCCCGGTCGTAGAAATCCGCAACCGCATGCTTCAGCTCTTCGATGGAACAGAACGAAACGTTTCCCAGGAAACCCACCTCCGCGAACGGCTCCCTGCTGCTGAGGCCGAACGCCTCGGCCGCCAGGGCGTTATTGCCGATCTCGGGGTGTTTGTCCAGCGGCAGATGATAAGCGGCGAGGGTCATGCCGTGGCGAAGCAGCGTTTCGATGCGCCGACGGAATCCCCCTTTGATGACGCGGCTTTCCCTTTCCCACAAAATGCCGTGATGAACCATGACCATATCGGCGCCGGCAGCCGCGGCCCTTTCAAAGAGCTCGGCCGAAGCCGAAACCGCCGTCACAATAAAACGCACCTCCTCTTTGCCTTCGACTTGCAGGCCGTTGGGGCATCCGTCGTTGATCTGATCGATCTGCAGATAGTCGTTTAAAAAACGGATGATCTCGTCTCTGTGCGCCATGGGTTTCCTCCTGCAGTTAACGGCAGCCGAATTCATTGATGCTGAGCACCGACTCGAGGCGGCGCTTGGGCACATGCAGCCGGCCTTCCGCGTCGCGATAATACTTGACGGAATCCTGCAAATCAAAGGCGACCGGTTCCTCGGCGGGATAACCGAGCGCCAGCAGCGAATCGATCTCGAAATCCGGCGGAACGGCGAGCAGTTCGGCGGCCTGCGGTCGGTTGACCGAGCCGATCCAACACGAACCGATGCCGGCTTCGAGAGCCGTCAGGATCATGTTTTCCACGGCAGCGCCGACGTCGTGATGCGTCCATTTGGACGCCAGGCGGTTGTTGATCAGTACGGCGATAAAGGCAACAGGCTCCTGTCCGGCCGAAGGCCTGCCCTGTTCGCGCGGCAGATAGCCCGCCCAGTTGGTCAGCTCGAACAGCGCCGCCGTCTTTTCCGGCTCGTCGACGATGATGAATTCGAGCGGCTGCATGTTCATCGCCGACGGGGCCAGGCGACCGGCATCGACGATGCGGCGAAGCTCATCCCGGGGAATGCGTTTTTGCTGAAAACGGCGGATACTGCGCCGCCGGCGGATCAATTCGTAGACCGACATGACGGACTCCCGTGTCTCAATTGCGGACCGTTTAGTGTGAAATTGTTTTGCTCCGAAATCTTGCCGGTTCGATTTCGAAGAACCGACGGAAATACCCAATACTTTTTCGAAGAATTTCGCGCTGAATATAGCACCTGCCGACGAATTTTTCACCAAAAAAGAGAGGTCCTCGTTATTCGAAAGGGAAGAAAAAAACAATTGCTTTTTCAGAGACATTCTGCTACATTCCGCTGCCTTTAGAGCCCTGCCGGGAACAGTGCCGTTTTCAGGTTTTCGATAGATCAATACCCTTCATCCAATCGTTGCGGGACAGCGGGAAAAAAAGCCGCCTGCGGTCGCAGGACTTTGGGCGGAAAAGCCCCGTTCTCTGAAGGAGTTGCTCTATGTCTGTTTCATCTTTCTCCCCCCGGCAGGCCGCGTCAGAGAAGCTGCGTCGTTCTTTGCCCGAGTATGCCGGCTACGAGCGCGCGGCAGACCGGCCGACGAGCGACGCCGCCCTGCGTCGCACCTTGATTCTTCTTCTCAAAAAAGCGCTCGAACGCCTGAATGCAACGACCACTGCAAACGACCAAGACCCTCGCCGCCGCACCCTCGTCGCCGCCGGCCGTAAGCTGAAAACCCTGTGCGTCAACCTCGACCGACCCGGCTACAGCAGCGCGCCCTTTTTCAACGGGCAAGAGCTTGAGCAGCACCTTTCGCAACGGCTCGAGGACCTGGATTTCGTGCTGCTCGAAGAAGTGGAACAGCTTGCCGACGAAGTGCAGCTTATTACCCCCGACCTCTCCGCAGATGAAATAAAAGAGCGTTTCGTTTTCATCGACGACATTATCGACAACCTCAACCAGCACATCTTTGAAAGAGGCGCGCTCATCGCCGCCGGACTGCAAACGGAGGAAACCGACTCGTGACGTTTCACACCGAATACCTTTGGTTCAACACGCAAAAGCACCGCGAGTACATCAACATCACCGACCGCGTGGAAGAGGCGGTGAAAAAGAGCGGCGTTCAGGAAGGCATGGTGCTGGTTTCGGCCATGCACATCACCGCCGGCGTTTATGTGAACGACGCCGAAGCCGGGCTGATTCAGGACATCGACGACTGGCTGCAAAAACTGGCGCCCGACGGCGTCGACTACCGTCATCACCGCACCGGCGAGGTCAACGGCGACGCCCATCTTAAGAGTCTCCTCATTCATCATCAGGTGATTCTGCCCATCACCGCCGGTCGGCTGGACCTGGGCCCCTGGCAGCAGGTCTATTATGCCGAATTCGACGGCCGCCGTCGCAAACGCCTGGTGATCAAGGTGATGGGCGAATAACTGCCGCTGCCGCCTGTTCGCGACGCCGATTTCAAGCCGATCTTCGCCCGCCGTCGATTGCGGCATCAATAAAAATATGAAGCGCAAGGTAAAGCGATGAATCCCGCCTATGAACTCTTTCTTCTGACGGACCGCCTCCTGCAGCTGAACGACGGCCCTGCCATCCTCGAGCTGTTCGTGAAAGGCCTAAACGAGCTGTTCAAGCCTGCAATGTTCGGCTGTCGAACCGATCGGAAGACCAATGAGAACGTCTTCCTGGAAATCAAAGCCGGGGGTTCGTCTTTCGGCTTTCTCGAAATCAGCGGTTGGGAGCATCTGGCCGAGGAGTCCAAACTTCTCATCGAAAAAGCCGCTCAAACAACGGCGGTTCTGTTAGCCCGCCTCGAGTATGAAAAAAGGCTCGAAGAGGAAAAAAGAACAGCCGAAAGTAAAGCCGCCGACCGACTCGCCGAGTTGGAACGCAGGTCAAGAGAGCTCGGACAAGCGAAAACAGCCGCCATCAATTTAATCGAGGATTTGACCGCGGAAATCGAAAGACGAAAAAAGTCCGAAGCGATGTTGGCGGCCAACGAAATGAAAATGCGCGCCATTGTCGAAGGGACGCCGCAGCTCTTTTTCTACGTGCAGAGCACAAACGGCGAACTCGTTTATGTATCGCCCACGGTGGAAAAGATGACCGGCTATTCGACGGATGAATGGAAAAGAAGATGGGACTGGTTCGTCACCGATGCCGAGATCAACCAACGCGCCAGGGAAACCACTTGGGCCCATCTCCACGGAGAATTCAAAGATCTCGAAGAACCGATCGCTTTCGAAATCCGTCATGCCGACGGCCGTACGCTCATCATGGAAGCCTATGAATACCCCTTATTCGAAGGCGGCAAGTTCGTCGGTATTGCCGGCGTGGCCCACGACGTGACCGCGCGCAGGCGCGCCGAAGAGGCGCTTCGCGAAAGCGAGGAACGCTACCGCAGTCTGTTTTATAACAACCATGCCGTCATGCTGCTCATCGACCCCGAAGACGGACGTATCGTAGACGCCAACCCTGCGGCCGCCCGTTTCTACGGCCGGTCGATAGAAGAGCTGAAGCGCATGAAAATCACCCAAATCAACACGCTTTGGCCTGAACAAGTAAAGGAGGAAATGGAACGAGCCCGGACGGAGCAACGCAATCATTTTTTCTTCAAGCACCGCCTGGCGGACGGTTCGGTGCGGGATGTGGAGGTATTCAGCGGCCCCATCCCTTTGGGCGGTCGGTCGATCTTGTATTCCATCGTTCACGATATCACCGAGCGGCGGCGCGCCGAAGAGTCCCTAATCGCCGGCCAAGCGCTCTACCAAACGATTTTCGAGGCCGCGGGCACGGCCATGATGATCGTCGAAGAGAACAATACCATCCTCATGGTCAACAACGAATGCAAAAGAGTGACGGGATACAGCCCTCAAGAGCTGATCGGCACCCCATGGACGCTCTATGTCGCGCCTGAGAGTCTGGACCTGATGATGAACTACCATAAACTGAGGCGTATTAATCCTTCCGCCGTACCCGCCCAATATGAGACGATCCTGATCAACAAGGCGGGCGAACGGCGGGTCACCTTGCTCAATGTGAGGCTTATCCCCAACACCGACCGCAGCGTCGTTTCTCTCTTGGACGTCACCGAGCTCAGGCGAACAGAAACGGAACTGAAGCAGCGCCATAGAGAGCTCGCAGCGCTGTACCAAATTTCCCAGCAACTGCTCTCTCTGCGTTCACCCCAGGAATTGGCGCAAAAGATCATCGACGTTTTGGAACAAACGCTCGAATACTCTTATTGTGCCGTCCTCCTTGTGGACGAACCTTCCGGTCGATTGATTCCCTTCGCACTCAGCGCCATGCGACAAGGCCGGGAGTTTTTCGATGAGGACAAAAAGTACATCTTGAGTCAGGGTCTAAAGATAGGCAAGGGCCTTACCGGCTGGTCGGCGCAGCACGGTCGCAGCGTACTCCTCGGCGACGTAAGCCGCGACCCGCGCTACCTTCCCGTACGGCAAGGCATCCGTTCCGAACTATGCGTTCCTCTCATCTTGGAAGGGCGTGTTCTCGGCGTCGTCAACATAGAGTCCGACCGCCTGAACGCTTACAACGAAAACGATCAGCGGCTTTTGGAAAGCGTGGCGGCTCTCTTTTCGGTCGCCATTCAAAACGCCGAGCTGCTGGAGGAAGTGCAAAAGAACGCCGCGCTTTTGGAACGCCGCGTCGCCGAACGAACGGCGGAATTGACCGCCCTCAACAAAGAGCTCGAATCCTTCTCCTATTCAGTCTCCCACGACCTGCGCGCGCCATTGCGTGCCGTTACCGGCTTTGCCGAAATTCTGCTGCAGCGCCACGGCGAAAAGCTGGACGACAAAGGACGCCGCTATCTCGAGAACATCTTCAAGGCCGGGCAGCGCATGGAACAGCTCATCAACGAGCTGCTGAGCTATTCCCGCCTGGGAAGAGCGGCCGTTCGTCGCCTGCCCGTCCCGTTGGCCGACTTGTTGAAAGAGGTTGCCGAAGCGCTGATTCCTCAGCTCGAAGCTTTGCACGGCAGCTTGGAATGGCCGCCCGAAATGCCGACCGTTTCCGCGGATCCGGTGCTGCTGAGGCAGGTTTTCCTCAATCTGTTGGATAACGCCGTTAAATATGCCAAGCCTGAAGTGCCCCCAAAGATCCGCATCAGCACGGAGAAAAAGCAGGGGCGCATCGTCATCCGCGTAAGCGACAACGGCATCGGCATAGCGCCCGAATATCATGAAAAGATCTTTCACATCTTTCAGCGCCTGCACAGCCACGACAAAATTCCGGGCACGGGCATCGGTCTGGCCACGGTGAAAAAGGCGACGGAATTGATGGGAGGCTCGGTCTCTGTAGAATCAAAGCCGGACGAGGGAAGCACGTTTATCATCGAGCTGCCCGAGGCGTAGAGTCGGCGCCTTGTCCTTCCGGCGCTTTCGAAGCGAAAGAGGGGCTCCGCTAAGCATCGCGAATGCCGAGCTGCTGCAGCCGTCGGTACAGCGTGGCCTCGCTGATGCCGAGAGCCTGAGCGGCCTCGGAGCGTCGCCCGCCGTGTCGTCGGAGTTCGGCGAGGATCAGATCGCGTTCATAAGCGGCCAGGGCGTCCTTCAGCGAAAGTCCCGCAAGGGAGCGCTTGGCCGGCGGGCATTCTTCGGACGGAAGCAGGTCAGCGGTCAGCCGATCGCCGACGGCAAAGATCATCAGCCGCTCGACAAAGTTCTCCAACTCCCGCACCTCGCCCTTCCACTCGCGCTGCATCAAAGCCTGCATCAGCTGCGGATCCACGGACGTAACCGACTTGTTCATCTGCCGATTGTACTTCCGGATGAAATGGTTCACCAGAAGCGGGATGTCCTCGCGCCGCTCGGCCAGCGACGGCAGATGAATGTCGATAACGTTCAACCGGTAGTAAAGGTCCTCACGAAAGGCGCCCTCGGCGATCCGTTTGCGCAGATCGACATTGGTGGCGGCAATGATGCGCACATGAACGCGCTCGGGGCGACTGCTGCCGACCGGCAAGAATTCCTGCGTTTCAACGGCGCGCAGCAGCTTGGTCTGGGCCGTCAGCGGCATCTCGCCGATCTCATCGAGAAACAGCGTACCGCGGTTCGCCGCGCGAAACAGCCCTTCCTTGTCGGCCACGGCGCCGGTAAACGCCCCCTTCTTGTGCCCGAAGAGTTCGCTTTCGATCAGCGTTTCCGGTATGGCGCCGCAGTTGACGGCCACGAAGCGCCCCAAACGGTGAGGACTGTTGTAGTGAATCGCCCGCGCCACCAGTTCCTTGCCCGTGCCGCTTTTGCCGGTGATCAGCACATTGCTCTCGCTGTCCGAAACCTTTTTGATGGTCTCGAAAACCCGACGAATGGCCTCGCTGTCGCCGATGATGTTGGAAAAGTCGTACTGTGAATGAATCTCCTGGCGCAGGGCCTGGTTTTCGCGCAGCAGCTCTTTGTGTTCGATGAGCTTCTGCACCTTGATGGCCAGGTCTTCAAAGTTGAGCGGCTTGAGCAGATAGTCGAAGGCGCCCTGCCGCAGCGCCTCGACGGCGGTCTGCACCGAGGCATAGGCGGTGATGAAAATGAACGACGCCTGCGTTGCCGACCGATTGGCCGCCGCCAGAAGCTCCAATCCATTCATGCGCGGCATTTCGATGTCGCTGATCACCACGTCGAAATCGCGCTGCCGCAACTGTTCCAGCGCCTCCATACCGTCGGCGGCCTGGCTGCAGGAAAAGCCGCGCGCCTGCAGAACCGTGGCCAGACTCTCGCGGGTGATGTCGTCGTCGTCTACGATCAACAATTGAATCGCCATGACCGCTCCTCATGCCGCAGGAAGGGAAATGGTAAAGGTGGTGCCTTCGCCCTCGCGGCTCTGCACTTTGATGTCGCCGCCGCAGCCGGTGACGATATTGTAGCTCACCCACAAACCGAGGCCGGTTCCCTTGCCGCTCTTTTTAGTGGTGAAGAAGGGCTCGAAAATATGACCGAGGTGCTCGGCCGGAATGCCGCAGCCGTTGTCCGTAACCGACGCAAAGACCGTTCGACCCTCGTGCCAGGTGGCCACCTCCAACCGACCGTCCTTTTTTCCCTCCATGGCATCGGCGGCATTGAGACATATGTTGATGAAAACCTGCAGAATTTGATCAAATCCCGCTCGAACCAGCGGTATGTCGGGCGAAAGGCGCGTCACGATCTCCTGATGCTTCAATCTTTTGTCATATTTGAGAATGCGGATGACGTGCTCGATGACATTGTTGAGGTAAAGGTCTTCCACTTTTTCCGTGATGGGCCGGGAGAAATCGACCAGCGTGCGCACGGTGCGCGAAATGCGGTCGATCGACTCCTGGATGAGCGCCAGTTTCTCCTTGAATTCGGGGTTGTCGCTTTTGAGCTGAAGAATCTGCGCCAGCGCCGAAATGCTGGTCAGCGGCGTGCCCACCTCGTGCGCGATGCCCGCGGCGAGTGTGCCCACGGCGGAAAGCTTTTCCGACTGGATGACCTGCCGGCGCAACTGCTCCTGCTCGGAGATGTCGCGCAGAATGACGCTGCTGCCGATAAAATCGCCGCGATCGTTGCGCAGCGCCGTGCGCGTCAGCTCGGCCATGATGCTGCGGCCGTCGCGCGAAAGCAGGGTCAGCCGCTGGTTGCGGATAAAGCCGCTTTCACCCACCTGCTCGTCCATGCGCGCCATTTCCTCGCGGACCGCCCGGTCGTCCGGCGCCAAATCGATCAGCGATTTGCCGAACACCTGGGCTTCGCTGTAACCGAAGAGCTGCTGCGCCGCCTTGTTCCACATGATGATGCGGTGGTTTTCGTTGAGCAGAATGATGGCGTCGGCGGCGTCGTTGAGGATGTTTTCGAAATAGCGGGCATAGCGGAAAGGGTGAAGGTCGAGGTGCTGCGGCCGCACCTCGGCAAAAGCCAGCGTGCAGCCGACGACGCGTCCGTCTTCGGCGCGCAACGGTTCTATCTTTACATCGACCGTCAGGCGCTTGCGGTCCACGGTGAGCGAAAGGCCGAACCGCTCCGTGCCGCGGCCTTCGGCCAGAGCCTGTCTGATCGGATCATCCAGCAACGGCTGCCAATCGGGGAACTGCCCGAAAAAACTGCGGCCGACCGTTTCGGCGGAAGGTCGTTCGGTGAGGCGCTCGCCGCCGCGGCTGAAGTAGATCACGGTTCCTTCGGCATCCAGCACGACAAAGCCGACGCACGCAAAATCGAGGGCGTTGATCTCCGCCGCACAGGAAGGGCTGAAAGGGCCCGACCAAGCGACGGGACGTTCCGCAATGTTGTGCTGCTCGAAAACGGCGATCGCCGGCACCTGGAACAGCTCGTTGAGAAAACCGAAGGCGGCAATGCTGTTGAAGGAACCGCCGCCTTCGACCACCATTCGGCCCAACAGAATGTAACGACAAAGCAGCAGGGCGCGCACGACGACGGCGGCGCCTTCTCGGGCGTCGTCGAAAAAGGCGGCGACGATTTCATCGAACTGCTTGAGCGCCGGCTGCAGCTTGTTGTCCAACAAATAGATGCCCAGCGCCGTCATCATTTCCTGGACGAAGCGGCGACGCTCATCGGCGTCGAGAAGCGGCGTCAGCTCGGCAATCCGCGTTTCCCAATCGCGGGCGATCTCTTCACTGCGGCGGGTCAACACGCCGCGCAGCAGCTCTTTCAACGGATTCTCCCTCATCAGTCGAACCGGTGGCGAATGATTATGTCGTGGGCAAAGCGCTCGTCCGGGCGGGGAAAGTCGGTCATGTAGTGCAGCCCGCGGCTTTCGCGACGCATGAGCGCCGACTGGATGATGAGCTGGGCCACGGTCGCCAGGTTGCGCAGCTCGATGAGGCCTTCGGTGACCGTAGTGCGGCGATAAAAGTTCTCCACCTCCTGGCGAATAAGGCGGATGCGGCTGAGAGCACGTTCCAACCGCAGCGTCGAGCGCACGATGCCCACATAATCCCACATCAGGTTCTTGATTTCCTGAAGGTCATGCGAGATGAGCACCCACTCTTCGCTGTTGAAGGTGCCGATGTCGTCCCAACGGGGAATGGGCGGAATATCGAAGGACTTGGAGCGGATGAACTCGGCGGCGGAACGGGCGCTGATTTCGGCGAACACCAGCGCTTCCAGCAGCGAGTTGGAGGCCAGGCGGTTGGCGCCGTGCACGCCGGTGCAGGCGGTTTCGCCGCAGGCAAAGAGTCCGGTGATCTCGGTGCGGGCGTCAAGGTCGGTCAGCACGCCGCCGCAGGCATAGTGAGCTGCCGGCACCACCGGAATGGGCTCGACCGTCATGTCGATTTTGAAGCGCAGGCAGGTTTCATAGACGGCGGGAAAGCGAAGGCGAAGCTCGTCGGCGTCGAGATGGGTGGCGTCGAGGTAGACGCAGCGCTCGCCGCTTTTCTTGAGCTCGGCGTCGATGGCGCGGGCCACAATGTCGCGCGGCGCCAGAGACCCCATGGGATGATAGGCCTCTGTGAACGACTCGCCTTTTTTGTTGATCAGGCGGGCACCGAAGCCGCGCAGCGCCTCGGTTATGAGAAAGGAATCGGCATCGGGGTGGTAAAGCGCCGTGGGATGAAACTGCATGAACTCCATATTGGCGACGGCGGCGCCGGCGCGGAAGGTCATGGCCACGCCGTCGCCGGTGGCGACGGGCGGATTGGTGGTGTGCAGATAAACCTGGCCGCAGCCGCCGCAGGCCAGGATCGTCGCCTTGGCCAGCAGGCGGCGGACCGTTGCGTTGCGGGAATCGAGCACATAGGCGCCCCAGCAGTTGAGCGAGCGGCTGCGCGCCGACGTCGGCGTAAAGATATGGTGCTCGGTGATCAAATCCACGGCGGCGTGGTGCTCCAGAATGGTGATTTCCGGTCGCCGCTCCACAGCCTCCAGCAGCGCCTGTTCGATGTAGAACCCGGTCATGTCCTTCACATGGACGATTCTGCGTGCTCGGTGCCCGCCTTCGCGCCCGAGGTCGAAGGCGCCGTCCTCGGCACGCGTAAAGGGCACGCCCAATTCAGCCAGTTCGCGAACGAGCCGCGGGCCGCGCTCGACGATCAGTCGCACCGCTTCGGGTCGGCAAAGACCGGCGCCCGCCTCCAATGTGTCGCGGATGTGCGCTTCGTAAGAATCGCCGGCGCTGAGCACCGAGGCGATGCCGCCTTGAGCGCGGCTGGTGTTGGAATCGGCTTTTTCCCTTTTGGTGACCACAATCACCGAACCGGCGTCCGCCAGCTTGAGCGCTGCATACAAACCGGCCACACCGCTGCCGATCACCAGAAAATCAGCATCCATGCTTTTTCAGTTTCTCCATTGCCAACGAGAAAAACTTACGCCACGGCGAGTTCAAAAACAACCGCTTTTTCTCCCCTTCCCGCAGCTTTTTCATTAAAAAGGAAACCCGTTTCTGAGAAGGATACCCGCCTTTTGTTATCGTGCGGCGGACTAAAAAAGTGCCGCATCCATAAGCGGACAGCCGGGAACGTGCCCCTCATGAGCTTACGGCAGAGCCGTTGGGGGCAACAAAAAAGCCGACGCGCGGGCATCGGCTTAAAGACAAAGGCGAGCTACTCGATCGCCTGCAGCAGGTCGCGGTTTTTAATCGGCCGCGTCACCACTTTGACAATTCCGAGCGCAGCCGCTTCCTTCGGCAACTTTTTCTTTTCGTTGCAGATGCCCACAACCTGAATTTCGGGATGCTTCTTGCGGATTAGGTGGGCGATTTCGAGGCGCCTGCGTTGATCCGAGCTTTCCTCGTCCGAATCGAGGTCGAGAAAGGTATAATCCGCCGAGCTCTGGTCGAGAAGCTTCAACAGGTCGTCTTCGCTGTCGGCAATGGTCACGTCATAATGGTTGCTCAGCGCCAGGTACATTTGCATCTCGGAACGCAGGTCTTCGTTGAAAATGACGATTTTCATGACATCCTTGGCTTGCTACAAGAGGACGTTCTTGCTCTTTTTCAAAATATAACCGAAAGCCGTTGAATTGCGGAAAGAATTCGGTGCGGATTCAAAAGGAGGCACTGCAGAACGGCGTAAAAAATTAATAATTTCTTTAAACAGGCGCAACGCTTTTTTCGACGCCCTCAGGGTTCACTGCGGCAGGAAGTTCGGAAAAAGCGCAGAGCGGGCCATACAAACGCCGCTGCAAGAAGGATCCAGGCCGGACGGACGTGAACTTCACCGGCGTACCAGTTCCAGCTTCCTTCGGGCGCGTTGACCATCAGAAGCGAAATAAAGTTGTTCAAACCGTGCACAATGACGGAAGGCAGGATGCTGTTGCTCTGCCAGGCGACGTAACCGAGAACCACGCCCAGCAGCAGAATCTGTATGGCTGTCCAAGGATTGAAATGGACCAACGAAAAAAGCACGGACGCCGAAACCACCGCCGAGGCCGGGTCGCGAAAGCTTTCGAGCGAGCGCTGCAAAAGGCCGCGAAAGAGCATCTCCTCAGCGATCGCGGCGACGACGACACTGCCCAAGAAAATGAGGGCCGCCTCCTGCCAGGTGCTGTAGCTGACCGTTTCCAGCATGGACTCGAACCAATCCTCCGGCATGGGGGCCAAGTTCTGGATCAGGCGATCCAGCTCGTCGATCAAAATATAGACCGGCACGAAGAGCACGACCGCGGCGGCAACTGTTTTAAGCCGAATGCCGTGAATGCGAAACACCGACGAAACAGGCAGACGGCGTTTTCGAACATACAGCAAAGCGGGCACGATAAGCAGCAGCTCGCCCAGCAACAGCGAAAGCTGCTCGTTGATCCAGGATGAAAATAGGAAAAAGAGCATAAAGAGCAGCAGCGTCAGCGCCAGAATGCGCGAAATGTCGATGGGCGAAAGATCTTTTTGAGGCTCAGACGGATTGACGAACATCACTTGCTCGACCGAAATGGTAAAAACAAATGGATGCGGCGACGGCGGCGTTGAGCGACTCGCCGAATCCGGTTTTGGGAATGGAGAACACGACGTCGGCCTTGCGCACAAGCTCCGGCGCCAAACCGTGCGCCTCACTGCCGACGAGCAGCAAGTCTCTTCCGCTCGGCGTCAGCTCGGCCAACGACTCAAGCCCCTGCGGATCGGCCGCCAGAAGGCGATAGCCCGCCCGCGCGGCCTGCTCGGCCCGTTCGCTCAGCACGACATCTTCTTCGACATCCAGATGAAATATCGCTCCCATAGAGGCGCGAACGGTTTTGGGCGCGTAAAGGTCGACGCAGCCCCTTCCCAGCCAGATGCGCTTTACGCCGAACCATGCGGCGCTGCGCAGCAAGGTGCCCAGGTTGCCCGGATCCTGCAGCGCGTCGACGGCTAAGATGAACGGCGCCGACGGCGCATCGAAGGCGCGGCGCCGAATCTCGACGGTCATGGCGATGCCGGAAGGCGAGGGTTCGTCGGAAAAAGATCGGTAGTTTGCGACGGAGGTGCTGTAGATAGGCAAGCCGCGACGACGGCACTCCTGCAGTAAGACAGCGATGCGCGGCTCTTCGGCCGCCTGCGGAGTAACGACAACGCTGCGGACCGGCGCGGCTGCGGCCGCTTCTTCGCACAGACGCACTCCTTCCGCCAGAAAAAGCCCCAACCGCTCGCGATGCTTTTTGCTGCCCAAAAGGCGAAGCTCCTTGAGCCGGTTGCGACTGAGCGGCACAAATCCGCTTCCGCTCTCAGCGTCCTTGCCGAACAAACTCCGCCACCTCGTCGAAAGGCGCCGAGACCTGGCTTCCGTCGCGCAGATCCTTGACCGTGGCGCAGCCCGCCGCAAGCTCGACATCGCCGATGAGCACCACCCAGCGGGCGCGGCGTCCGGCGTCGCGCATCATTGCCTTCATGCTTTTGTCGCCGAAGGAGAACAGCGCACCGATGCGCTTTTCACGCAGAGCAAAGGTCAGCCGCACGGCGGCTTCACGCGCCGCCTCGCCGACGGCGGCGACGAAAACCTGAGGTTCCGGCAGGGGTTCGGGGGTTAGACCCTGCTGCTGCATGCTCAAAATCATCCGTTCGATGCCCGAGCCGAAGCCGATGCCCGGCGTCGGCTCGCCGCCGAGCTGCTCGATAAGGCCGTCGTATCGTCCGCCGCCGCACATGGCATTCTGGGCGCCGATGCCTTCGGTCCACACTTCGAACACCGTCTTGGTATAATAGTCCAAACCGCGCACCAGCCGGTGGTTGACCGTGTAGGGTCGCCCGGTAATGTCGAGCAGCCTTTTCAGCCGCTCAAAGTGGCCGGCGCAATCCGGACACAGATGGCCGCTGATGACCGGCGCCGCCTCGATGACCGGCCGACACTGCTCCTTTTTGCAGTCCAACAGCCGCAGGGCGTTGCGCTCGAACCGCCGGCGACAGTCGTCGCAGACCAAATGCAGGCGCTCGCGATAATAGTCGCGCAACTTTTCAACATAATGGGGTCGGCAGTGCGGGCAGCCGGTGCTGTTGAGCTGGAACTGGACGCCCTTAAAGCCGAGCTCAGTGTAAAGCTGCCATGCGATCGACATGATCTCGTGATCGAGCGCCGGGTCCTGCTCGCCGATGGCTTCGACGTTGAACTGAGTGTGTTGGCGGAAACGGCCCGCCTGCGGTTTTTCGTAGCGGAAGATGGGCCCGATGGAGAAAAGCTTCACCGGCTTCGGCAGGCGATGCATGCCGTTCTGCAAGTACAACCGCATGACCCCGGCCGTGAACTCGGGGCGCAGCGTGACGCGGTTTTCGCCCTTGTCGACGAAGGAATACATCTCCTTTTCGACGATATCGGTGGTATCGCCGACGCCGCGCACGAACAGCGCCGTCTCTTCCAGAATGGGGGGGTCGACGCGCCGATAGCCGTAGAGGGCCGTGATTTCATTGATCTTTTTTTCGATAAAGCGCCAGTAAGGCTGTTCTTCCGGCAGAACGTCGCGCATGCCGGTAACCAAACGAAAACTCATCGCAGCACTCAAATATGATCCATCATGTCCGTAAGAATTTTTTCGGCTCGCCTTTTATGTCGCGCGGCCACAAAAATGCGGCATTCGCCGGTGTCGCCGGAAACCAGCAGGCCGCCGGACAGCACCTCCGGCTTGACGACGCAGGGGATTCCCTGCTTTTCCAAGGCTTCCTTCACCATGTCGGCATAGATTTTCCCGGGAAGCGACCGTAGTTCGACCAGAGGTTCATCGGCCTGTTCGGGCTCGGGCGGAAGTTCAGCCGTCAGTTCGACCTGACAGTCGGGGCAAACGGCAACGCCCGCTTCGTATTCATAACGGCATTTGGGGCAGAAAGGCATGTCGCGCCTCCCTTCGCATGGGGTTGTAAGGAGAAATCGCCGCGATCAGCGGCGACGCCTTCTTGGTTCACAGCGGATAATACTTGCGCTCTTCGGCGGCCAGTGTCTGCATCACCTCTTCGGCGGAAAGGCAGGTGCGCAAACGGTCGCGGAATTCGCGGCGGTGCATGAGCCTCGAAATGCGGCTGAGCGCCTTCAAATGCGGGCCCGTTTGGTCTGCGGGACCGATGAGCAGAAAAAAGATGCGCACCGGCTTGCCGTCGATTGCCTGAAAGTCGACGTCGTGATGCGCAATGCCGAAGGCCATGACCAGTTCTTTGACCGCATCGGTCTTGGCGTGAGGAATCGCGATGCCGTCGCCCATGCCGGTGCTCATTTGGCGTTCGCGCGCATAAACCGCCTCCAGGGCCGCATCGCGATTTTCGAGGCGGCCGGCGCGGTGCAGCAGATCCACAAGCTCCTCAATAACCTGGTACTTTTCCTTGGATGCGAGCGGTATTTTGATGACCTCTTTAGAAAGCAGGTCGGTCAGGTTCATTCAACCTCCTTGCATTCAGGCACGCAAATTTAAGATAAATCGAAAGAAATTCAAAGCACTTTCCGGCCCCGGCAGGTCTCCGTCAGCGAAGGGCTTCCGCTTCTGCTTTGAGCGCCGAAGCTACTCCGAGAAGAATGACCGCACCTCCGGCAGCCTGTGTGAGGGTGATTTTTTCCCCCAGAAAAATATTCGCCAAAAGAGAAGCGCCCACCGGTTCGCCCAGGGTGATCACCGCGACCGCGGTGGCGGAGAGATATTTCAACGCCCAATTGAGAGAAGTATGGCCGATCACCTGCGGAACCAGAGCAATGGCCGCCAAATAAATCCAAGTACGCGGCGCGAAACCGCTGACGGGGATGCGCAGCAGCAGCACGGGGACAAGGGTGAAGAGGGCACAGGCGCCGTAGACCAGCGACACGGCCGAAGGGGTGTCCAGGTCGGCGCGCAGTTTCTTCCCCGTCATCCAGTAGCCGGCGGCGGCCACGGCGCCGGTCAGCGCCAGCAGGTTGCCGAACAAACGCCGCGGCTCGAGCGCAAAATCGAGACCGGTGACGATGATCGTGCCGATGAGGGCCAGCGCAATACCGACGATCATGCGCACGCTCGGCCTTTCGCCGGCGAACATCAAACCGCCCAGGGCAGCCCAGACCGGCGAGGTGACCACCAGAACCACGGAGCTGGCGACTGATGTAAATCGAAGAGAGGTAATCCAAACGGCAAAGTGAACGGCCAGAAAAAAACCGGAGAGCATGGCCGGTTTGAGGCTTTTCCGCAACAACGGTCGAGGAATCCCGCGAACGGCGGCAGCGGTGCCGTAAATGAGCGCCGCCATGAGGACGCGATAGAGGGCAATGGTCAATGCCGGAGCCGTGCAGAGTTTCGTCAGCACCGAAGAGGATGAAATGGCGAGCAGACCGAAGGTCAAAAAAACGACGGCCTGCATTCGCGGTATCGGTCCCGGCGTCACGGCGTTCTCCGCGGCAGCTCGAAAAGTTCGAGGTCTGCAGGCACCAGGGTATCGGCGAACTCTTCCCGTGCTTCCTGCAGCAAGTCGTTTTCGGTGCCGTGGACCCTCAGGCTCAGGTGCCATAGGATCAGCCGTTTTACGCCGGCGTTGCGGGCAATCTGCGCCGCCTGACGCGCCGTGGAGTGCATGCTCTGTTCGGCACGGTCGGCGTAGGCGTCGGAAAAGGTGGCGTCGTGCACCAACACGTCGCCGTTGCGGGCCAAGCTCACGCTGTTTTCACACGGAACCGTATCGGTGCAGTAGATGATGCTGCGGCCGGGCAACGGCGGCCCCACCACTTCGTTCGGATGAACGATCCGATCGCCGAGGCGAACCGTCTCCCCTTTGAGAAGGCGGCGGCGCAGTGGCCCTTCCGGTAAGCCGAGTTCCTCGGCCCTTTGCGCGTCGAATTTGCCCGGCTTGTCCGGCTCCTGCAGGCGATAGCCGAAGCAGGGAGCACTGTGACACAGCGGTAGGGCTTTCACGCTGAAAGCGCCGAGGGTCAGGGACGGCGTTTCCTTCTCATCCCATTCGATGATCGTGAGGGGCAAATCGAGCACGCGCCCGAAGGGGGAAAGGCTTTCGAGAAAACGACGGATGCCGACGGGGCCGCAGATGGTCAGCGGAGCCGTGCGGCCGAGCAACTGTTGCGAAGTGAGCAGCCCGGGCAGCCCGAAAAGGTGATCGCCGTGGAGGTGCGACAAAAGGATGGCGCCGATGCGCGCCGGGGAGAGACCGGCCTGCTGCAGACGAATTTGAACGCCTTCGCCGCAGTCGAGAAGGATGATTTCGCCCTCGCGCTCGACGGCCAAGGCCGGGGCCCAGCGCGTCGCCGAAGGCACGGCGCCGCCGGTTCCAAGAAAGTGGAGACGAATTCTGTCAGTCACGCTTCTTTTTGCCGAACCGGTTCTCCGTTCCGGCCAAAAGCCGCCGGATGTTGCTGCGGTGCGTGTAAAAGATCAGTGCCGCAGCGAAAAAGCTAAAGATGTAGAGGGATGTGGGCACCGCCTTTATTTCGAAAGCGCGGAAGAGGGTCAGCGTCAAAGGAAGCGTCAGCGCGCCCAAAAGAGAGCCGACCGAAACGATGCGGGTCAAAGCGAACGCGATCAGAAACACCGCCAGGCAGATGAGCAGGGCGGTGGGATAGAGGGCCAGCATCATGCCGGCGGCGGCGCCGACGCCCTTGCCGCCACGGAAGCCGGCAAAGACCGTCCAAATGTGGCCGACGATGGCGGCGCAACCGCTAAGAAGCATGGGCAAGGCCGGATCGCCGAGCGCTTCGGTGCCGAGGCGCGAAATCCAATAGGCGGAGGCAAAGCCCTTAAAGGCGTCGAAAGCCATGACAAAGACGCCGGGGCCGGGGCCGAGCACGCGAAAAACGTTGGTGCCGCCCGCGTTGCCGCTGCCGTGCTCGCGAATGTCGATGCCGCGCAAAAGTTTTCCCACGATGATGCTCGTCGGGATAGACCCCGCCAAGTAGGAAAGAAGTATCGCCAAAGCCAAACCGGTCATTTTTCAACCTCCCGAAAACAGCTCATCTTACAGCCGTCAGTCGCCGAGAACGGCGATGCCGCAGCCTCCGAAACCGACGTGAACGCCGAGCGCCGGCGAGGCCGGAACGATAAAGACATCATCGGTCGCAAAGCGCCGCACCAGGCGTTCGCGGTACTTTTCCGCCAACGGCCGATTCATGACATGAGCGATGCCGAAGCGGGGGTTTTTCACCGACGAAGCATACTTTGCCGCCAGCTCGAAGACTTTTTCCTGCAGCGCCGAGCGGCCGAAGGCCTTCGCCGCCTCGATCAAACGCCCTTCGGCATCGAAGCCGATTACCGGCTTGATGTGAAGCAGCTCGGCCGCCCAGCCTTTGAGTTTGGGAACGCGGCCGCTGCGCAGCAACTGCTTGAGCGAGGGAATGGAGACAAAAAACCGCAGGCGATTCGG